>LN899545.1_pt1 | contig 193047 bp, 185 predicted proteins | sample 1252501 | NCBI scaffold set LN899544.1 | reverse complement strand
GTGAAATATTCCTTGACCGATTTCTCGGAGACAGTTTGCGAGAAAACCTCTTTCTGACGCGCCATGCTGCGCTCGAGTATCTTCCAGCCGACGTAGCCGCCAGACCCGACCTGGACATTGTATGTCATGACTTATACACCGCCAAGAGACGCTTCTCGCGCGAGAGTAGTGCCCGTATATGCTTGAGCGTGCGATAGTAATCCTGATCCGCCGTAGCCTCGGTCGCCATGGCGAGGACAGATCTGCTGTCCGAATCGGTAAAGACATGCGAGAGCTGCTCAATGCCCAGCAGCAGTTGTCGATGGCCTTCGTCATGATCGGCATCACCGCTGAGGATGAGCTGACAGATGTAGCACAGGCGTGAGACGGGCGAGTTCACCTGGTCCGGGTGGATTGCATCCTTGAGGCGCAGGACATTCGCATTGGGGGTGCAAATGGAGATCTTTGCCCGCTTTTCGCCGTTCTCGATAACGGCGCCATTGATCAAGACGCGCTCGTTCGGCGCGAGTTTCAGAATGAGCCCGGTCACGGCTGAACCTCGCCGCGCAGGCCTTTCATGATCTTCAGGTTGATTTCGATCAGCGGCTCAGCCGACGCATTTTCCGAGAGCACTTTCTGTCCCCGTTTGATGGAAAATATCGCCAGCGAAAGCAGCCCCGCCTTGACCTGCTCCGGCAGGGCATTGGCGGGCTGAGCCAGATCGGCGGCCAGAACGGTCCAGAGCTGATTGTTCGCATATGCCGCCTGGATCATCGCGCGACGCTCACCGGTGTTGAGTGCCTGTTGCAACTGTCGGGTGATACGCGAAAATGCCAGGTATTCCTGGTCGCGCTCCGTGCGGATGTGCTGCGATCCGAATTTTGCAGATTGATTCTTCAGCGAGGCAAAAGTCACGTCGGAAACCCCATTCTAGGCTTTTGGCAGGTCAAGGGGCGCCCGGAAGGGCGCCCCTTTCAAGATCAGCGGAACAGCGACAGGATGGTCTGCGGCGCCTGGTTGGCGATCGACAGGGCCTGCACACCCAGCTGCTGCTGGGTCTGAAGCGCCTGCAGACGCGCCGAGGCTTCTTCCATGTCGGCGTCGACCAGCGAACTGGAACCCATCTTCAGCGAATCCGCCAGTTTCGACACGAAAGTCGCTTGGGAAGTGATCCGCTCGCCGGCGGTGCCCAGTTCGGCAGCGCCCTTTTTGGCGACGTCGATCAGGCCCTCGATCTGCGTTCTCGCGGCCAGCGCGGTGGTGCGGTCGGTGATCGGTGCAATGGTGACAGCTTCGATCGAAGTCTCGAAGTTCACCGAGTCGACCGTGATCGAGGTGTTCACCGTGGCGACCGTTCCCGAGGTGCGATCGATCGACGACAGCACCGAGAAGCTGGTTTGGCCGGGGACGGGGTTGGTCTTGAGCAGGTTGACGCCGTTAATCTGGCTCGCATCGATGTAAGAGGTGATTTCCTCTTTCATCGTGGCGATCTGAGCATCGATGGTCGAGTAGTCAAAACCGTCACTCGAGGCACTGATGGCAAGCTTGTGCATCTTATCCAGGATCACCTGCACCTGCTCGGCACCGCTGCGGCCGGCCGCCACAATGGAGTTTGCCATATTCAGGTTGCTCTGGATGGTCTTGAACGCGGATTCGTCGCTTTCCATCACCTTCGAAATCGACCAGACGGCGGCGTTGTCCTGCGCGTTGGCGACCTTCTTGCCGGTCGAGATCTCATCTTGAGTCTTGGCCAGGTTCGAATTGATGCCTTTCAGGGTCTGAAGGGCCACCATCGCGCTGTTGTTGGTCAGAATGCTGGACATTTTTATCTCCGTTCATTGGGCTGTTTCACCCATGTTTACAAGGTTCGGCCTTCTGACCTGCGGGACGGGCCCGGTGATCTGCATCACGTTGTCCGGTGTATCCGTCGAGAGTGAATAAATCCTGAATTCCGCCATCGTTTCAATTCGAATGTCGGGACAAGTTTATTCAAAACCTTTTCTCGCGGGGCGGCGCAACCTGGCTGCCAATGCGCCGGCCTTCGCGGTCATAGGTATCCAGCTTGCGCGACAGGGCCGAGATCTCGGCGAGCTGACGTTGGGCGGCCGCAACCCCCTCGCGTGCCGCCTCGGCCAATGTCCGGACGGCAAGCAGAGCCTGTGAACAGGCATTCACGCTGTCCTTGCGGACCTGTCCGGCCAACAGAGATTTTTCGAATTCTATCATCTTTTCAAGGGCGATGCCCGGTTCCGACGCGATCAGATGCCGCTTTGCCTGTTCAAGAAAGGTCAGTGCCTCGGTCATTTTCCGCCTCCATCCCCCGGGATGAGCTTCAGGTCGATCCTTTCGCTGATCGCCTGCGCATAAGCGTCATTCAGCATGCTCGCGAATTGCGATTCGCCTATGCCGCCGCCGAACGCGCCGCTGGCTTCGCGTGGGCCGGCGTATTTCAACATTTCCGAGAGGAACGCTTGCTCCAGGCCATCCGCCATGCCGCGCGCGTTTTTCAGCAGCGGCTGGCTGATCCTGGCTATAGGGCTGACATCCAAGAAAGCCTCCTGATGAATAAAAGTTTCGACAGCTGAGACTTTACGGGTGATCGGTAAATATTTGGTAATCACCCTGTGCCAATGTCGTGCAAGTCGGTTCGGCTGGGAAAGGGTTGTCTGCGGATGGAAATCATGAGCTTGCAAGGCGGCGCGGCGGCTCCGGGGCAGGCGCCGGTCATGACCGAGCGCAGCAAAGGTCCGGGCGCGTCCGCGTTTGCGGCGCTTTTCGAGGCATCGGCTGTCACGGCCGAGGAAGATGTCGGGCCTGAGGAGAACGGCGAAGATATTGATGAAGCGCAAGATCCGGAAGGCCAGGTGGAACGCGACGCGATCCCCGAAGCACCGCTCCTTGCCTCACCTTCGCTCGATGCGGCGCTTCTTCCCACGGAAGAAGAGACACAGGCCATCACGCTCACGGTTGAACGCGCAGCCCCTCCTGTCGTTACCGGCGGCGGGGCGGATTTCGTGCTGCCAAACACGCCTTTGGGCGCAGCTGGTCAGGAAGGGGCGGCGCCTGGTTCACTGGCAACGACCGCCGTTGCCCAGAGCAGCCCAGGCGAATCGGCTGACGCCGAAGACCCGTCGCCTGCACCGACAGCGACAGTCCGTGAGAGCACGCCGAATCAGTCCGTGTCGGTATCATATGCCGACTCGGCGCCACCGCGCGGCGTGAGCCCAGCCGTGGATGCCAGGGCGCCGCAGCCGGAAAAGCCGGCAGCGAATCAAGCCGACGATAAGCCTGACAAGACGGCGTCATTCGACTTGCCGGACCAGACCGCCGTGGCGATTTCCGTGCATGAGGGCAAGGCCGCAACCGCGCCGCCGGAAGCCCACGGGAGCATGCGCGCGCAGGCTCTCACCGAGCCGCGGCATGTGTTGCGGCAACTGGGCGAAAAACTTTCCGAAGGCGCGGAGGGCGTGGTCGAGATCGCGCTTTCTCCCGAGGAACTGGGCAAGGTTCGGCTGGTGATCGCACCCGGCGAAAAGCCCGCCGTGACCGTCTTTGCCGATCGACCCGAGACCTTTGATCTCTTGCGCCGCAACGCTGAGACGCTGGACAGGGAACTGCGCAATGCCGGCATTTTCGGAGCGGACATCTCGTTCTCGGGCGGCAACGAAGGGCGTGATCGCAGCAATGATTCCGTGCGCGATCTGCGCGGCTCCGGTCAGCGCGACCTAAACAACAGTCTCGCCGAGCACGTTGTGCCGGCAAGACCTCGGCCGACCGTGGATCGGCGAATCGACATCAGAATCTAGGATCAGACGATGGCAAGCATATCGGCGGCAACAGGCGTGGGTTACTCCAGCAGCCAGAACAGCACGGGCACCGCGTCCGAAGGCAGCGGGACGAACAGCGAGTTCGAAACCTTCCTCAAGATGCTGACGACCCAGATCAAGAACCAGGATCCGCTCAACCCGATGGAGGGAACGGAATTCGCGGTGCAACTGGCAACCTTTTCGGGGGTTGAGCAGCAGGTTCAGACCAACCAGTTGCTCAGTCAGTTGCTCGAGGGGAGTAGCGGCGGCGCCTTGGGCCAGTTGTCCGGCTGGATCGGACGCGAGGTCCGCACCAGCGCGCCGGTCTGGTTCGACCAATCTCCGATGACGTTGCAAATCGAGAGCGTGGCGGATGCGGACAAGATCGAGCTTGTCACCCTGGATGCGCAGGGGAATGAAGTTCTGCGTGAAAGCATCGGCACCGGCTCGGGCGAGGTCGACTGGCAAGGCAAGCGCACCAATGGCGATCTTTTGCCCGAAGGATTGTACAGCTTCCGCATCGAAGCCTCGAAAGATGGCACGATCCTCGAAACCAAAGAAGTCGAGGCCTACACCCGCGTGACAGGCGCCGAGATGACGACGGACGGAGCAAGGCTGGTGCTTGCGGGCGGCGGCTCGGCCACGCTCGACGAGGTAACGGCATTGCGACAGTGAGAAGCGGGCCGAGGGCCGTGCCACGAGGAAGAAGAGGATAGCACATCACTGCCTCATCTCCGCAATTGCCTGTTCGGGCGGGTTCAGAACAAAGAGGGAACAATGAGGCCTTGACGTTTCCCCAAGCCGTGTTGACAAATGGATAACCCATGGTGTGCTGAGCGTGATTCATGTGTGGATGCCCCCGTCGGTGCAAGGCGTTTTCGAACGGCTTGAGCATGCGATCGGATGCTTTCATGTGTCAGGCCTGAAGATGCGGCGCTGATCATGGCCGCTGGCCGGCATGGCGATGCGCGGAGTCGGCCTTCGCCCCGTGCAGTTGAAACGCCGCTTGGCCAGATCAAGGCCGATGACGGCTACTTCAGACATGGCAGTTCTCCTCTCTTGGCTCATGTGGTGGCTAACATTCGCATTTCGGCACTCAGTGGGAGGGGGCAGCCTCCGGGTCGAACCCGGCGGGTGGCGGTGGATCATCTCGAGCGCCGCGCGCCGTTCGGCGCGGCCATCGGCCCGGGCAAGATCGCCCCGCACGATCAGGCCCGACCGGTTCTCCATCAGGGCATGACCGATGAAGCACAGCATCGCCCCGGTGCCGGGGATTTCCTGTAGAGCCGCGCGTCCGGAGCGGGGGGCGGGCCATGGGTGGCATTCGTGCGCCTCTGACCCCGGAAATCGACCTCGGCATGGCGGCTGTGGCGTTGGTTGCGGGGCATCGGATCGGTCTTGGCTGCTACCGTCAAGGCGGATGGATCGGTGGCGGGGATCCCGAGTCCGGGAGGATCGCCGGCTTCATCATCCGGCGGGGTCTCGCCCGCCCGCGGTTGGGACGCTCTTCATCAGGGTGAGCCATCAGGCCGCCACCGGTTCGAGGCCCATGGCGAACGCCTTCACCAGCGTGCCGTCGACCGAGAAGTGGTCGTCAGACAGCAGCGGCGGCGCCTGGCGGTGCGCCAGGATCGCGGCCATGATCTTGCGCGACATGTCGGTGCTCAGCAGCCGGTCGCGGTTCTTGCGAAGACGGTCGGCCTTCGGGGCTTCGCCCGTTCAGGGCTGAAATCCGTCCCCCGGACGGATTTCCGGGCGCCCTTCACCCCACACGGGATCATCAATGCCGAGGCCAGCGCAACAGCAGATCGTGGTTCATCTGCTCCATCAGCTGGCGCTCGGACCGGACCGAATAGAGGAGCTGGATCAGGCTCGCCCGGATCAGCCGCTCCGGGTGGGATCGAGGGGCGACCAAAGTCGGTGTAGAGCTCATCGAACGCAGCATCCAGGCTGGCGCGCCTCGTTCACCACCTGCCGGATCGTCCGCAGCGGGTGGCCCGCGAGGATGCGGGCCTCAAGGTCGACGTAGCGGAACAGCGATCCGCTCGCCTCGTCCGCCCCGCGCATCTTTATCACCCCCATCGGCCTGCGCAGGGTGAATCATGTTCCGCGGGGCAGGTCGAGGGCTGACTTTTTCAGCGACTTGTTAGGAGCCCGAACCGTCATTCTTGGCGGGGATGGGATCGCGGATGAAGCTGACTGGTGAGAAAGGCCAGAATTTGCAGATCATCGCCGGCTGTGGGCGCCGAGAATTTCGGGCGGCATGCGAAGTTCGGGCAGCCAGGAAAAGTTAGCCGTGGTCTATCATTGCTGCCCAAGCGGCGGCTTTTCTCCAACAGGAAAGAATTACCGGTCAGGCCGGATCGCCATCATGCCTGGCTTGGGGCGGCGCATAGCCCATCTCGCGGTCGATCCAGCGCATCAACAGTGTGACCAGCCGCGCCTGTTCGGCGGGGGTCAGCGCGCGTCCGGGCGGCAGGCCGTGCCATTTCGCCAAGCACGACCGACAGCAGCAAGCGGTGGCGTGCTGGGCCAGGAAGACCGGATGACCGCGCATCGGCGTCTGCCGGCCGTCATTGCGCGGTTCGGCCGGTGCCAGCCGCGTGGCGATGAAATCGCCGGCATGGCGGGCGATGGTGTCGCGGCCCTTGCTGTCGGCATAGGCGCGCTCGGCCGTGCCCAAGTGAAAGCGGGCGCGAAACCGCGACCGGGCAAGCCGCTGCAGGAGGGCGTCGAATTCGTCCATCCTTGGCAGATAGGGTCGCGGGCGCCGCGGGAAAACCCCGCTCAGCCCAGGCGCAGCCGATGACGCGCGGTCAGCATCTGCCGGGTCGTGGCCAGCTCCGCTGCCCGGCGTGCCTCGTCCCAGCCGAGCGCCTGGGCGCAAAGCGTGGCGATGCTGTCCAGATCGCGGCCCGAGAGCCGGCCGGCGACGGCGATCGCACTGCGGCGCATCACCACATCGGCCAGGCTGCGGACCTGCTCGTGCCGGATCATCCAGTCGAATTCCGCCAGGCTGTAACCCGGCGCATCGGCCAACCGCCCGGGCCGCGCGCCCTCGGCCGCGAGGATCGGCAGGGCGGTGCTGCCGTAGCGGTCCAGGAGCTCTGCCGCCCGTCCCCGCTCGGCGCCGGTCTCGGCGCAGGCGCGAGCGATCCAGTCCTGGCGCGCCGCCGCACCGTCCGGCAGGTCGCGGCCGCCGCCGATGGGCAAGCCCTGGGTCGAGACCCGGCGTGCCCGGCCCAGCCGCGCGAGCAGGCTATCCGCGACCTCCTCGGCAAAGCCGCGGAACGTGGTCCACTTGCCGCCCACCAGCGAGACCACGGGCCAGCGCCGGCTCCCCTCGGGCTCGGCCACCGGGGCCGAATGGTCGCGGCTGATCAGCCCCGGCGCCACACCCTCGGACTTGGGCAGCGGCCGGATGCCGGCATAGGCATAGACGATCTGGCTGCGGTCGAACCGCAGCCCCGGCAGCAGGCTGCCGAGCGCGGCAAGGAAATAGTCGATCTCGGGCTCCGTGCAGGTCACGCTGTCGGGATCCTCGGCGCGGATGTCGGTCGAGCCGACCAGCGCCCGGCCGAGATAGTCAAAGACCAGGCAGATGCGGCCGTCGTCGGCTTCGAAATAGATCATGCGGCCGTTCAGCGCCGCCAGAAGCTCGGGATGATCCAGCAGGATATGCGAGCCCTTGGTGCCGCCGATCAGGGTCGAGGGCACGCCAAGCTGGGCATTGATCCGGTCGATCCAAGGGCCGCCGGCATTGACCACGATGCGCGGGCGCAGCGCCAGCGGGCCCTGGGGCGTGTCCAGCGTCACGCTGTCGCCGTCCGTGCCCGCAATGGCCGTGTGGTTCAGCGCGCGGGCCTGCCGGTTGGCGCGCAGCCCATCGGCGACCAGTTCCCACACCAGCCGCTCGGGCTGCGTCACGGTGGCATCGTAATATTGCCCGGCGGCGACGATGCGCGGGGTCAGGGGCGGGATCTCGCGCAGCGCCCGCGCCCGCGACCAGAGCTGGTGGCGCGGCATCACCCGGTGGCGGCGGCCGTAGAAGTCATACATGGCCAGACCCAGCTTCATCAGCACCGCACCCCGGCTGCGCGGCGCCGTGGTCGAGCCCATCAGCGTGCGCAGCGCCGCCGGGATGCCCTTGAGCCAGGAAAAGATCGGGATCACCGTGGGCAGCGGCCGCACCAGATGCGGGGCGTTCTTCAGCAGCAGGTTGCGCTCCAGCGTCGATTGCGCGACCAGGCCCAGCTCGCCGGTTTCCAGGTATTTGATGCCGCCATGGATCAGCCGCGAGGGCGCCGCCGAGGTGCCGCCGCCGAAATCGCCCTTGTCCGAGATCACGCAGGTCACGCCCTGTTCGCAAAGGTCGCGGAACAGGCCCGCGCCGTTGATGCCGGCGCCGAGGATCAGCACGTCGATGTCTTCCGTCATGGGTCTTCCTTTGCCAGCGCCTCGATCTTGGGCCAGATCGGCGCCAGCGCCTGGGTCAGTTCGGTAAAGAGCGCAAAGCGTTCGGCCAGCGCCGCGCTGCGGGCGGGATCGGGGGCGTAATGGCGGGTCAGCGCCGCCATGTCGCGCGGATCGTGGCGCGGGCTTGGGTAAAGCCCGACCGCCGCACCCGCGCAAAGCGCCGCACCCCAGGCCGCGGCCTCCTCGGTGTCGCTGACCGAGACCGGCATTCCCAGCGCGTCGGCAAAAAGCTGAGCAAACAAGGGGCTGCGCGATATTCCTCCGGTCAGTCGAGCCTTGGTGGGCCGAAACCCCTCGCGCAGGGCATCGACATGGATGCGGTGGTTGAAGGCGATGCCCTCGATCACCGCGCGCAGCATGTCGCCGCGGTCCTGCCAGCCGCGCAACCCGAAGAAGCCGGCGCTGGCCGTGGGCCCCAGCGGCGAGCCGAACAGGAACGGGTGGAAGATCGCGGTCGAGGGGCGGGCCATGGCGGCCTCGATCTCGGGGATGATCTCGGCGTGGAAGGCGCGGCCCTGCGCCTCGGCCTCGCGGCGCTCGGCCCCGCAGAGCGTGTCGAGGAACCAGTCGTAATTCGCTGCCGATGCGGGGGAAATCGACATGGCATTCCACGCGCCGGGCTCCAGCCCGTTGCGGCAGAACCAGCGCGGATCGACCTTGGGGGCGTCCGAGACGGTCTCGTTGATGGAATAGGTGCCGGCGACGATGGCGACCGTGCCGGGCGCATGGCCGCCCGCGCCAAGCGCCGAGGCGGTCACGTCATGCAAACCGGCCGCGACCGGCGTGCCGGCGACAAGGCCGGTCAGGGCGGCGGCCTCGGGCGTGACATGGCCGGCGACAGCGCCGGGCAGCAGGATCCACGGCAGCGTCCCGGCCAGCGCCTGCAGCCCGAACAGCGGCAGGATGTCGGGCGCATAGCGCTGGGTCGCGACATCGGTGAAGGAGGTGCTGGCCTCGGTCAGGTCGGTGGCGATGCGGCCGGTCAGGCAGAAGCGCAACCAGTCCTTGCAGGCCAGCACATGGGCGATGCGGGCAAAGCGTTCGGGGTCGTGGTCGCGCATCCAGGCCAGCAGGGCCGAGGGCGCCGAGGCATGCGGCATCTGCCCGGTGCGGGCCAGCGCGCGTTCGGCGGTGCCGTCCGCCTGCCAGCCGGCGACCACCGCGCCGGCGCGGCTGTCCAGCGACAGGATGCCATGGCCCAGCGGGCGGGCGTCGCGGTCCAGCACATAGACGCCGTCGCCATGCGCGGTGGCGGCCACGGCGGCGATCTCGCCGGCCGGGCGGCCGCAGGCGGCGACGGCCTCGGCGATGGCGGCGGCGGTCTGGGCCCAGAGCACGTCCATGTCACGCTCGACATGGCGCGGGCGCGGCATGATCTGCGGCACGCGGCGGCGCGCGGTGGCCAGCACCCGGCCGGTCTGATCGAAGATCACCGCCTTGGTCACGGTCAGGCCGTTGTCGATGCCAAGCAGCAGGGGCACGGGAACCTCGTCGGGCACAACTGCGCCCCGCACCGCGAAAAGGGGCGCGGGGCGTGCAGGGCCGGGGGCGGAGCGGCGCCGCACCCGGCAGCGGCGGTTACTGTTCCAGCACGAAGGGCGCCGTGTATTTGTCGGCGTTCGACTGGTCGATCAGCAGGCAGTCGAACAGCTGCTTTTCGGTGTCCACGCCGGTCTTGCCGGTCTTGATCACCGAATCCGCCTGCTTGACCGCCTCGGCCGAGAAGATGGCGACGGGTTGCAGCACGGTATATTGCAGCTCGCCGGCCTTGACCGCCGCCACCGCATCGGGCGAGCCGTCGAAGCCGCCGACCTTGACCGCGTCCAGCTTGCCGGCCTCTTTCAGCGCCGCGATCGCCCCCAGCGCCATCTCGTCATTGCCCGAGATCACGCCGTTGATGTCCGGGTTGGCCTGCAGCAGCGACTGCATCTTCTGGTAGCCTTGGGTGCGGTCCCAGTTCGCGACCTCCTGGCCGGCCTTTTCCAGGTCCGGATACTGGCTCAGCACGGTCTCGTAGCCGTTCGAGCGGGTCTGGGCGTTGTTGTCCGAGGGCGCGCCGAACAGTTCGACATATTTGCCCTTGTCGCCCACGGCCTCGACCCAGGCCTGGGCCCCCAGCGCCGCGCCTTGCGCGTTGTTCGACACCAGCTGCGCCTTGGCCAGGCCTTCCTGGTTGATCTCGGCATTGACCAGGATCACCGGGATGCCGGCATCGACCGCCTTCTGCACCGCGCCGACCGAGCCGTCCGCGTTGGCGGGGTCGAGGATGATCGCCACCGACTTGTTGGTGATCGCGGTGTCGATCAGCGTGCTTTCGGTATTGGTGTCGCCGCGATGGGCGCCGACATTGGCGGTATAGCCCATCTCCTCGGCGGTCTTCTTGGCGACCTCGCCCTCGGTGAACCAATAGGGGTTCGCCGGGTCGTTGACGATGATCGAGATCAGGCCCTCGGCCGAGGCGGCCGCTGCCATCAGGGGCAGCGAAGCAGCGGCGGCCAGCAGCGCGCGACGGGTCAGTTTGAACATTCTTCTCACTCCCTTGGGGTTGGTTTCCTGCCTTGCGGCAGGCTTTCGCCGGGCAGCCGTTCCGCCCGGCGGGAAGGTCTGGCCGGGTCAGCCCTTGCGGGCGCCGCGCCCGTATTGGATCGAGTTCATCAGCACCGCGAGCACGATCACCGCGCCGGTGAACACGGTCTGCCAGTAGGAGCTGACGCCGATGATGACGAGGCCCGCCGACAGGAAGCCGATGACGAAGGCGCCCAGCATGGTGCCGCGCACCGTGCCGCGCCCGCCGGTCAGTGCAGCACCCCCGATCACCACCGCCGCGATGGCGGTCAGCTCATAGGTGGTGCCGGCGGTCGGCCCGGCCGAGGTCAGTTGCGACGACAGCACCAGCCCGGCGATGGCGGCCAGCGCGCCCGAGATGGTGTAGACGGTGATCTTGACCCGGCGCGTCGGCACGCCCGAAAGCTCGGCCGCGCGTTCGTTGCCGCCTGAGGCATAGAGCCAGCGTCCGAAGGCCGAGCGCGACAGCATCAGCCCGGCCAGCACCGCCACCGTCGCCAGCACGATGACCGAGATCGGGATGCCGGCGATGCGGTTGAAGCCCAGCCAGTTGAAGCCGGTGTTGCCCAACTCGGCCGAGCCGCGCAGGTTGTTGTAGGTCAGCCCGTTGGTCATCAGCAGCGCGACGCCGCGGGCGACATACATCACCCCCAGCGTGGCGACGAAGGGCGGCACCTTGAAGATCGAGATCAGCACCCCGTTCAGCGCCCCGACGCCTGCGCCGACGGCGATGGTCAGGATGACGACGGCCCAGACCGGCGGGTAAAGGATCACCCCGGCCCAGTCGAGTTCGACCCCCTGCATCATCGCGCCGGCGACCACGCCGCACAGCGCCAGGATCGAGCCCACCGACAGGTCGATGCCGCCGTTCAGGATCACCAGCAGCATGCCGATGGACAGGATGCCATAGATCGCCACCTGCGAGGACATGATGAGGAAGTTCGACAGGGTGAAATAGTTCGGCGACAGGAACGAAAAGACGGCGATGATCGCGATCAGCGCGAAGAACGCCCGTCCTTCCAGCAGGAAGCGGCCGATGCTGAACTCGGGTTTCCTGGATGCGGCGGCGGGTGCGGTCGTGGCAGACATTGGGTTTTCCTCCCTCCCGAGATCCGTCAGGCAGCCACGGACTCGCCCGAGGCGGCCATGATCTTTTCCTTGGTGACGGTGGAATCGAATTCGGCCGAGATGCGGCCCTTGTGCATGACGATGATGCGATGCGCGATGGACAGGCATTCGCTGACCTCGGAGGTGGTATACACCACCGCAAGCCCCTGCTCGGCGCCCTGGGCCAGAAGCTTGAACACCTCGGCCTTGGCACCGATGTCGATGCCGCGCGAAGGTTCGTCCAGCAGGATGACGCGGGGCCTGGTGGCCAGCATCTTGCCGATCACCACCTTCTGCTGGTTGCCGCCCGAGAGCGAGCCGATGGCCGCGCCGCCGCCCGAAGTCTTGACGGTGACATTGCGGATGCTGTCGCCGATCAGCTTCTTCTCGGCGCTGCGGCTGGTGAAAAGTCCCCGGGTGAAGCTGGAGATCGAGGCCAGGGACAGGTTTTCGCCCACGGTCATGGTTTGCACCAGCCCGTCGCGCTGCCGGTCCTCGGGCACCAGCGCGAGGCCGCGCGCGATGCGCTCGGCGATCGACAGGTGCGAGATCTCGCGGCCCTCCAGCACGATCTCGCCGCCCGAGGCGGTCAGGCGGCCGGCGCAGGTCTCCAGCAGTTCGGTGCGGCCGGCGCCCATGAGGCCATAGATGCAGACGATCTCGCCCGCGCGCACGTCCAGGGACAGCTTGTCCACCAGGTTGAAGCCGGCCGGGTCGGGCACCGAAAGATTGCGGATCGACAGCGCCACCTCGCCGAAGCGGGTCGCGGGCGGTGCGCCCAGGTCGTAATTGTCGCCGACCATGTTGCGCACGATCCATTCCAGGTCGATCTCGGCGCGCGGCGCATAGGCGGTCATGGTGCCGTCGCGCAGCACGACCGCATGGTCGGTGATGGTCAGCGCCTCTTCCAGGTGATGCGAGATATAGACGATGCTGACGTCCTTGGCGGTCAGGTCGCGGATCACCTTGAACAGCACCTCGACCTCGCTGGCGGAAAGCGCGCTGGTCGGCTCGTCCATTATCAGGATGCGGCTGTCCACCGACAGCGCCCGGGCGATCTCGACGATCTGCTGCTGGCCCAGGCGCAGCTCCTCGACCGGGGTCAGCGGGTCGATGTTTTCCTCCAGCTCCTCCATCAGGCGGCGGACCTGGCGTTCCTCTTCGGCGAAGTCGACGCCGGTCGGGCCCATGATCTCGCGGCCCATGAAGATATTGTCGCGCACCGACAGGTTCGGGGCCAGGCTCAGCTCCTGGTGGATGATCGAGATGCCGCGGTCGCGCGCCTCGTTGGCGCTGGCAAAGGTCACGGGCCGGCCGTCCAGGATGATCTCGCCGGTGGTGGGCTGGATGACGCCCGACAGGATCTTCATCAGCGTGGACTTGCCGGCGCCGTTCTCGCCGAACAAGGTCGTCACCTGGCCGCGATGGATATCGAAATTCACGCCTTTCAGCGCATGCACGCTGCCATAGGACTTGGCGACGTTGCGGGCGGCTAGGACGACCTCGCCGGTATGGCTTGCGGCGCGGGTCATTTCACCACCACCTCGACCGGGGTAATCAGCCAGCTCTTGGGGTTGATCAGGCGAAAGGCGCCCACGACCTCGACGGTCTTGCCGGTCAGGGCCGCGGCGTCGATCCTGTCCAGAACCTCGGCCTTCATGGCGCGGTTGATGCCGGCGCCGGCGTTCTGGTATTCGATCTGGTTCTTGAACTTGCCGAAGGCGATGTCGCCGGGGGCGTCGCGCAGGTCGGTGCCGTTGATCGCCGGGCCGGTCTGGACGCGGACGGCGACGCTTTCGGGCAGGCCCTCGACGGCCAGCGGATAGATCCCGGCCTTGGGCTCGCCCGCCGTGCCGGTCACGCGCACCGCCATGATGGCGCCGGTCGAGGCCGGGGTGCCGTATTGCGCGATGGCCGCGTCCTTGTCGGCGGCGATGGCGGCGGCGACTTCGGCAGCATTGCCGGCCTTCCCCTTGACGAATTCGGCGATGCGCGGGAACTCCGCCTGGCCATAGCCGTCGGGCGAGAAGGCCTGCTGGCGCACATCGGCCTCCGAGCCGATATGCACGACCTTGGTGTCAAGCGCGATGCCGGCCAGCACGACGGCCGCCGCGGCGATGCTGAGGAAAAGCCCGCGCCGCGATGCCGCGGGGGCCTTGGGGGCTTGGCCGGTCGGGGCAGTGCTCTGGACCATGTTCGTGCCTCGGATTTGATGAATGTTGCGCGGGCGGGGCGGATGCGGATCAGGCGGCCGGACGGCGCGCGCGGCGGGCATCCCGCGGGGAATGTCTGGGATTTCCTTGCATTGTCCGGCCCCTCCTCTGGCTGGTCATGCCTGGCAGTCTCCTCCTGCCGGCGGGTGCGGGGGCATTGCCCGAATCCCGCCGTCTTCGAAACAGTAACTGAAATTTTTTGCTGTGTCCGTAAAAAAATGCATTCCTGCGGCGGGAAATCTGCGGTATGAAAATGACCGAGGAGTTCGCCACGCCCGTCCGGGCTGGCTTGCCGCCGGGGTCTTGGCCCGGGCGGAGGAGGGCACCATGCATCACCACCCCACCGACCCCCGCAGGACGGCGCGCCATGGCCGGGGCTGACATCCTGATCGGCATCGACGCCGGCACCTCGGTCATCAAGGCGGTGGCCTTCGATCTGCGCGGGGCGCAGCTGGCCGCGGCCTCGGTGCCGAATCGCTATCAGGCCGGCGGCGACGGCTCGGCCACGCAACCCTTGGCCCAGACCTGGGACGACTGCGCCGCCGCGCTGCGGGGCCTGGGCGACAAGGTGCCGGACCTGGCCCGCCGCACCGCCGCGCTCTCGGTCACGGCGCAGGGCGACGGCACCTGGCTGGTCGGGCGCGACGGGCCGGTGGGCGACGCCTGGCTGTGGCTTGATGCCCGCGCCGCCCCGACAGTGGCGCGGCTGGCCGCCGGCCCGGCGAACCGCGCCCGGTTCGAGGCGACCGGCACCGGGCTCAACACCTGCCAGCAGGGCAGCCAGATGGCGCATATGGACGTGCATTGCCCCGAGTTGCTGGACCGGGCCGAGGTCGCGCTGCATTGCAAGGACTGGCTCTATCTGAACCTGACCGGGGTGCGGGCGACCGACCCGTCCGAGGCCAGCTTCACCTTCGGCAATTTCCGCGACCGGCGCTATGACGATACGGTGATCGCCGCGCTGGGGCTGGAGCATCGCCGCACCCTGCTGCCCGAGATCGTCGATGGCGCGCAGCTCACCCACCCGCTGACGCCCGAGGCCGCCGCCGCCACCGGGCTGCGCGCCGGCACGCCGGTCAGCCTTGGCTATGTCGACATGGTGATGACCGCGCTGGGTGCCGGGGTCTATGGCGGGGCGGGCGATGTCGCCTGCTCGACCGTGGGCTCGACCGGGGTGCATCTGCGGGCGGTGCGGGCGCAGGACGTGCATCTGAACGCGCAGGGCACCGGTTATGTCATCTGCCTGCCGATCCCCGGCATCGTGACCCAGGTGCAGACCAATATGGCGGCGACGCTGAACCTGGACTGGATCCTGGGCGTCGCGGCGGGCATCCTTTCGGACGTTGGCCAGCCGGTCACGCATCGCGACCTGGTGGCGCATATAGAGGGCTGGCTGGCGCAGTCGAAGCCCGGCCAGATCGTCTACCACCCCTATATTTCCGAGGCGGGCGAGCGTGGCCCCTTCGTCAACGCCGATGCCCGCGCGGGCTTCGTCGGCCTGTCAGCCGGGCATCGCTATCCCGACCTGATCCGCGCCGTGGCCGAGGGGCTGGGCATGGCGATGCGCGACTGCTACGCCGCCATGGGCCCGCTGCCGGCCGAGCTGCGGCTGACCGGCGGCGCTGCGCGCTCGCGGGGCTTGCGCGGCATCCTGTCGGCGGCGCTGGATGCGCCGGTGCGGGTGTCCGAGCGCGACGAGGCCGGCGCGGCCGGCGCGGCGATGATGGCCGCCGTCGCCATCGGCGCCTATCCCGACATGGAATCCTGCATCGCCGAATGGGTCACGCCGCTTCTGGGCGCGGCCGAAGCGCCCGATCCCGATCTCGTGGCCGCCTATGCGCGGCTCTTCCCGGCATTTTCCGCCGCGCGGCAGGCCCTGCCGCCGGCATGGGACGCCCTGGCCCTGGCCCGCGCCCCGAAAGGAGATTGAAATGAGCCAAGACCAAGACATGATCGACCTTTTCGTCATCGGCGGCGGCATCAACGGCGCCGGCGTCGCCCGCGACGCCGCCGGCCGGGGCCTGAAGGTGGTGCTTTGCGAAAAGGACGACCTGGCGCAGGGCACCTCGTCGCGCTCGGGCAAGCTGGTGCATGGCGGGCTGCGCTACCTGGAATATTACGAGTTCCGCCTGGTGCGCGAGGCGCTGATCGAGCGCGAGGTGCTGATGGCCGCCGCTCCGCATATCATCTGGCCGATGCGCTTCGTGCTGCCGCATTCGCCGCAGGACCGGCCCGCCTGGCTGGTGCGGCTGGGGCTGTTCCTCTACGACCACCTGGGCGGGCGGCAGAAGCTGCCCGGCACCCGCACGCTGGACCTGCGCCGCGACCCCGAGGGCGCGCCGCTGCTGGATCGCTACGCCAAGGGCTTCGAATATTCGGATTGCTGGGTGGATGACGCCCGCCTCGTGGTGCTGAACGCCGTCGATGCCGCCGAGCGCGGCGCCGAGGTGCTGACCCGCAGCCCTTGCGTTTCGGCCCGGCGCGAGGACGGCGCCTGGACCGTGCAGACCCGCAGTGAGGCCACCGGCGCGCTGCGCAGCTTCCGCGCCCGCTGCGTGGTGAACTGCGCCGGGCCGTGGGTGTCGGAGGTGATCGGCCGGGTGGCGGGCTCGCAGTCCAGCCGCAACGTGCGGCTGGTCAAGGGCAGCCATATCATCGTGCCGAAATGGTGGGCGGGCGCCAATGCCTATCTGGTGCAGAACCACGACAAGCGGGTGATCTTCATCAACCCCTACGAAGGCGACAAGGCGCTGATTGGCACCACCGACATCGCCTATGAAGGCCGGGCCGAGGACGTCACGGCGGACGAATCCGAGATCGAATACCTCATCGCCGCCGTGAACCGCTATTTCAAGCAGAAGCTGCGGCGCGACGATGTGCTGCACAGCTTCTCGGGCGTGCGGCCGCTGTTCGACGACGGCAAGGGCAACCCCTCGGCGGTGACGCGGGACTATGTCTTCGACCTGGACGATACCGGCGGCGCGCCGCTGCTGAACGTGTTCGGCGGCAAGATCACCACCTTCCGCGAACTGGCCGAGCGCGGCATGCATCGCCTGCGCGAGGTATTCCCGGCCATGGGCCCGGACTGGACCGAAAGCGCGCCCTTGCCCGGCGGCGACATGGCCAACGCGGATTACGAAAGCTATGCGGAACTCCTGCGCGAGCTGAACCCCTGGATGCCGCGCCGGCTGCTGCATCACTATGGCCGGCTTTACGGCACCCGGACCCGGGACGTGGTGGCGGGGGCGCTGTCGCTTTCCGACCTGGGCCGGCATTTCGGCGGCACTCTCTACGAGGCCGAGGTGCGCTACCTGGTCGCCCGAGAATGGGCGCAAACGCCCGAGGACATCCTCTATCGCCGCACCAAGCATTACCTGCACCTGACCGAGGACCAGCGCCGCGCCTTTGCCGACTGGTTCGCCGGCTCGGACCTGGCCCAAGCCGCCTGAGGACACCATGGCCCTGACGCTGTCGCTGAACACCAATCCGCTGGTCAACCGCTTTGCCGAACCGGACGACCTGATCGACACCGTGGCGCGCGAGTTGCGGATCCGCGACCTGCAACTGACGCATGAGTTCATCAACCCGAGCTGGCCCGCCCCGGTGATCCGGCGCCTGACCCGCACCATGGGCGCGGCGCTGGCCCGCACCGGCGTGCGCGTCACCAGCGGCATGACCGGGCCCTATGGGCGGCTGAACCACTTCGGCCATCCCGACCGCGAGGTGCGGCGCTATTACATCGACTGGTTCAAGACCTTTGCCGACATCATCGGCGACTTGGGCGGGCAGTCGGTCGGCACGCAATTCGCCATCTTCACCTATCGCGACTATGACGACCCGGCGCGGCGCGAGGCGCTGATCCAGACCGCCATCGACGCCTGGACCGAGGTTGCGGACCACGCCAAGGCGGCGGGACTCGCCTATGTCTTCTGGGAACCGATGAGCGTGGGCCGCGAGTTCGGGGAAACCATCGACGCTTGCATGGCCTTGCAGGACCGGCTGACGGCGGCGAACATGGCGGTGCCGATGTGGATGATGGCCGACATCGACCACGGCGACGTGACCAGCCCCAACCCGGACGACACCGACCCCTATGCCTGGGCGCGGGCGGTGCCGCAGGTCAGCCCCATCATCCACATCAAGCAGTCGATGATGGACAAGTCCGGCCACCGGCCCTTTACCGCCGAATACAATGCCAGGGGCGCGATCCAGCCGGGACCGCTGCTCGCGGCCCTGGCCGAGGGCGGGGCGAAGGACAACGAGATCTGCCTGGAGCTGAGCTTCAAGGAACGCGAGCCGAACGACCGCCAGGTGATCGCGCAGATCGCCGAAAGCGTCGCCTTCTGGGCGCCGCATATCGACAGCGGCGCGGATAAGTTGAATATCTAGAACCGGATAGCAAAGGACGCCCGCGATGAGATGCCAGCCCCCCGCCTATTGGATCGCGTGATGGTCTCGCGCGGTGCGATGGACCCCGAACAAAGCCTCGCCATCCGCGCGGCCTGGCTGCATTATGCCGGCGGGCTGACCCAGGCGGCGGTGGCCAAGCGCCTGGGCGTGCCCTCGGTCAAGGCGCATCGGCTGATCGCGCGGGCGGTGGCCGAGGGCGTGGTCAAGGTCTCGATCGACGGCGAGATCGTCGAATGCGCCGCGCTCGAGGACCGGCTCTGCGCCCGCTACGCGCTGGATTACTGCGAGGTGGCGCCGGACCTGGGCGAGGAGGGATTGCCCTTGCGCGCCCTGGGCCTGGCCGGCGCCGGCTTCCTGCGCCGCGAGATCGAGCGCGGCGAGGATGCGGTGATCGGCCTCGGCCATGGCCGCACGCTGGCGGCGGCGGTGCAGCAATTGCCGCGTTTCGACGCGCATGGCGTGCGCTTCGTGTCGCTGCTGGGCGGCTTTACCCGGCATTACGCCACCAACCCGCATGACGTGATGTATGCCCTGGCGCAGAAGACCGGGGCGCAGGGCTATGTCCTGCCGGTGCCGTTCTTTGCCAATTCCGAGGCAGACCTGGCGGTGCTGCTGGCCCAGCCCGGGGTGCGCGAGCTGTTCGACCTGTCGAACGGCGCCGGCCTGAAGGTGGTGGGGGTCGGCACGGCGGATGCCGGGGCGCAGCTCGTCGCCTCGGGCATGATCGAGCCGCATGAGATCGCCGAGATCAACGCCGCCGGCGCAGAGGGCGAGATGCTGGGGCATTTCTTCGACGCGCAGGGCCGGGTGCTGGAAACCACGCTGAGCGCGCGCACGCTGTCGGTCAGCCTGGACGGCCCGGAAGGCAGCCGCATCGTGGCCATTGCCGGCGGCGCCGAGAAGGCCGGCGCGGTGCGGGCGGTGCTGCGAAGCGGCCGGCTTTCGGGGCTGATCACCGACGAGGCGACGGCGCGGCTGCTGGCGGCGTGAGACCTGTCCGAAAACGAGGGCGGGGCGAGCAGAGCTCGCCCCGGACGCTGCCGCTGGGCCGGGGGTGGCGCGGCTGGCGCCGCGCGCGCCCGGATCAGGCGGCGTAGCGTTTCGCCATCGCCGCCAGCGGCAGCGGGCGGATCTTCGAAGCATTGCCGGCGGTGCCGAAGGCTTCGAAGCGGGCCTTGCAGACCTCGGACATCATCGCCATGGCGGGCTTCAGATAGCCGCGCGGGTCGAATTCGGCCGGCTCTTCGCTGAGCTTCTTGCGGATCGCGGCGGTCATCGCCAGCCGGTTGTCGGTGTCGATGTTGACCTTGCGCACGCCCGACTTGATGCCGCGCTGGATCTCTTCGACCGGCACGCCCCAGGTCGGCTTGATGTCGCCGCCATAGGCATTGATGACCTGCTGCAGGTCCTCGGGCACCGAACTGGAGCCATGCATGACCAGATGCGTGTTCGGCAGGCGGCGGTGGATCTCCTCGATCACATGCATGGCGAGGATCGCGCCGTCCGGCTTGCGGGTGAACTTGTAGGCGCCGTGGCTGGTGCCCATGGCGATGGCCAAGGCATCGACCTGAGTGTCGTTCACGAAGCGCACCGCCTCGTCGGGGTCGGTCAGCAGCTGGTCTTCGGACAGCCGGCCCTCGGCGCCGTGCCCGTCCTCCTGGTCGCCCATGCCGGTTTCCAGGCTGCCGAGCACGCCCAGCTCGCCCTCGACCGAGACGCCGCAGGCATGGGCCATCTCGACCACGCGGGCGGTGATGTCGCGGTTATAGGCGTAATCGGCGGGCGTCTTGCCGTCGGCCTGCAGCGAGCCGTCCATCATCACGCTGGTGAAGCCGTTCTGGATCGCCGTGGCGCAGGTCGCAAGCCCGTTGCCGTGGTCCAGGTGCATGCACAGCGGAATGTCCGGAAAGGCGCGCGACAGGCCCTGGATCAGCCCGGCCAGCACGGCGTCGTTGGCATAGGCGCGCGCGCCGCGGCTGGCTTGCAGGATCACCGGGCTGTCGGTCGCCGCGGCGGCGTTCATCACCGCGAGCCCCTGCTCCATGTTGTTGATGTTGAAGGCGGGAACGGCATAGCCGTTCTCGGCCGCATGGTCGAGAAGCTGGCGCAGCGTGATCATGGCCATGGGCTGTTATCCTTTGCTGATGGCGAGATGGGACAGGATGGTTTCGACTTCCTCGCGGGCGCCGAAGAACAGCGGCACCATCTCGTGCAGCCCCTGCGGCTGGCGGTCGAGGATCGGCTGGCACCCGTCCGAGGCGATGCCGCCGGCCTGCTCGACCAGGAAGGCGATCGGGCAGCATTCATAGATCAGCCGCAGCCGGCCGTTCTCATAGCCCGGGCGGCGGTCGGCGGGATAGAGGAAGGCGCCGCCCTTCAGCAGGATGCGGTGCAATTCGCCGACGGCGGCGGCGAGCCAGCGCATGTTGAAGTCGCGCCCGCGCGGGCCGTCCTTGCCTTGGCGCAGGTCCTGCACCCAGGCTTGCAGGCCCGGCGACCAGTGGCGTTCGTTCGAGGCGTTATAGGCGATGGTCGAGGCGGTGGGTTTCAGCTGCACGCGCTCGCGGGTCAGGCGGAACAGGCCCGCCTCGGCGTCGAAGCCGGCGACATGGGCGCCGTCGCCCAGCGACCAGCCGAAATCCAGCGAATGGCCGAAACTGGCGTAGCCGGCGCCGACCACGGCCCGGCCCTTGCGCAGGAAGCCCTCGGGCGCGGCGGGCAGGATGGAATAGAGCATGCCCAGCGGCGCGCCGATGCCGATGCTGCCCGAGCCGTCGATCGGGTCCATCGCCACGTCCCAGGCGCCGCCCGGGTTCAGGGTGACGACCTCCTCGGCCTCCTCGGAGAGCACCCGGCCGACGTCGGCGGCGGCCAGTGCATTGAGCATGTGGTGATGGGCGGCGACATCCAGCGCCTTCTGCTTGTCGCCGCTGTCATTGGTGCCGACCACGGCCTCGGGGTCGCCATGCAGCCGGCCGGCGGCAAGCCGCGCGGCCAGCGCCGGCTGGGCCTGGGCAATCGCCAGGGTGATGGCGGCGGGGCCGTCGCCCACCAGCACGTCGGAAAGCGGGCGGCCGGTGGCGGGGCCGTCGTTCGGCAGTTTCAGCATGGCGGGCCTTTGGCTTTGCGGGCAGACTCAGCCGGCCTTGTTGTATTTCGCGTCCACTTCGTCAATGGCGCAGACATTGCCGGCCGAGCGGCCGTTCGGGTCGAAGTTCATCGTCTCGGCCAGCCAGGCGTCGGCGATGGCCTTGGCGAGCTCGGTGCCGATGACGCGGGCGCCCATGGTGATGATCTGGGCGTTGTTCGACAGCGCGGCGCGTGTCGCCGAATAGGTGTCATGGGTCAGGGCCGCGCGAATGCCCGGCACCTTGTTCGCGGCGATGCAGACGCCGATGCCGGTGCCGCAGACCAGGATAGCGCGGTCATAGGTGCCGGCCGCGACCTCGCTCGCCACCCGGTCCGAGAGGTTGGCGTAGAACGCATCCGCGCCCGCGTCGGTGCGCGAGATTTCCGAGACCTCGTGTCTGTCCTTCAGGTGGTCGGCCAGCAGTTTGGCCAGACCTTCACCCGCGCTGTCGCCTGCGATTGCCAGTTTCATTTCACGTCTCCCATGGTTGCGGCGCAGCGCGCCAGGATGTCCAGATAGCCCTCGACGTTCCAAGCCGAGCGGCCGATGAAGAGCCCGTCGATATGCGGGCAGGCGATCAGCTCCTGGCAATTGCCGGGGTTGACCGAGCCGCCGTAGAGGCAGGGGATGCGGCGCGACAGCACGTCCTGCGCCACCGCGATGATCTCGGCCTGGCGCGCGTCGGCATAGTCCGAGGTCGCGGGGATGCCGTTCACGCCGATGGCCCAGACCGGCTCATAGGCCAGCAGGATCGGCGCCGATTTCTGCTCGGCCGAGAGCTTGGCCAGCGCGCCGCGCACCTGGGTCTCCAGCACTTGGCGGGCGCGGCCGGATTCGCGTTCGGCCAGGGTCTCGCCAATGCAGATCAGCGGGATCAGCCCGTGGCGCACGGCGGCCTCGGTCTTGAGACCCACGGTCTCGTCCGTTTCGCCGAAATGCTCGCGGCGCTCGCTGTGCCCCAGTTCGACGATGTCGAGATTGCAGTCGCGCAGCATCAGGGGCGAGATCTCGCCGGTCCAGGCGCCCGCGTCGGCCCAATGCATGTTCTGCGCGCCGACCTTGACCGAGGTGTCGGCCAGCAGCGCCTTGACCTCGCGCACGGCGGTGAAGGGTGGGATCACGAAGCGCTGGATGCGCGGGTCGCGGCCGGCATCGGCGGCGGCCAGCCCCTCGGCAAAACCGCGGGCCTCGGCCAGGGTCTTGTTCATCTTCCAGCTGGTGCCGATCCAGAATTCGGTCATGTCGTCGTCCTAACGGTCAGAATGCTTGGCAATGGTCAGGGGGATGCCGGCGCGGTCCAGCGCGGCGCGATCCTCGGGCGCGGGGGCGGCATCGGTGATGATGGCGTCGAATTCCGCCAGGTCGGCCAGGCTGTGCAGCGCGGTCTGGCCGAAGCGGCGGTGGTTGACCAGCAGCACGCTGCGCTCGGCCGCGGCCATCATGGCGCGCTTGGCCCGGATCACCGCATCGTCCATGTGAAAGGCCTGCAAGCCGCTGACCGCCGGGGCCGAGATGAAGGCCAGGTCGGCCCGCAGCCGCGCCAGCGCGTTTTCGGTCAGCTGGCCGAAATAGGCGTTGAACTTGGCGCTGAACACGCCGCCAAGCGCGATCAGCGTGATGCGCGAGACCTCCTTCAGCGGCTCGATCACCGCGGCGTTGTTGGTGATGACGGTCAGCGGCGCCTTCTCGACCAGCTGCGCGCCCAGGAGCGCCGCCATCGAGCCGTCGTTGACCATGACGCTCATCCCCGGCTCGACCAGCTCCAGCGCGGCACGGGCCATGCGGGCCTTGGCCTCGTTGTCCTGCAATTCGCGGATGCGGAAATCGCTTTCGAACTGCTTGCCGGCCTCGATGGTGGCGCCGCCGCGCACCTTGCGCAAGAGCCCCGCCTGTTCCAGGTCGTCCAGATCGCGGTGGATGGTCATCTTCGAGACCGCGAAACGCTCGGCCAGATCATCAAGCTCGACGGCACGCGCCGCGACCAGCAGATCCATGATGGCTTGCCTGCGTTCCTCGCGCTTCACGACATCCCTCCTTGGGCGGGAATCGCCCGGCCCGATACCTTTCTAACAATCCGCTGCGCAATTTCAACATGAATTTTGTGATGTTGTGATTTAACGTTGTTATTTTGCCGTGGCGCGTGTATGGGATTGCGTCAAAAGGAGGACCGATCATGCCTTTAGATTCGCCCAAGGACCCCGCGATCGCGGCGAAGGCCGCGCTTGATCCGCAGAACTTCGCTTTGGCGAACTGCATCCGCGCGCTCAGCATCGACGCGGTGAACGCGGCCAATTCCGGCCATCCCGGCGCGCCGATGGGCATGGCCGATGCCGCCGCGGTGCTGTTCGGCAAGCACCTGAAATTCGACGCGAAACACCCCGACTGGCCGGATCGCGACCGCTTCGTGCTGTCGAACGGCCATGCCTCGATGCTGCTCTACAGCCTGCTGCACCTGACCGGCTACGAGGACATGACCATCGAGCAGATCCGCAATTTCCGGCAATGGGGCGCGATCACGGCGGGTCATCCGGAATACGGCCATGCCAAGGGGATCGAGACCACCACCGGCCCGCTGGGGCAGGGGCTGGCCACCGCCGTCGGCATGGCCTTGGCCGAACGCCGGCTGGCCGCCGAGTTCGGAGCCGACCTGGTCGATCATCACACCTATGTCTTCGTCGGCGACGGCTGCCTGCAAGAGGGCATCGGGCAGGAGGCCGCCAGCCTGGCCGGCCACCTGGGCCTGGGCAAGATGGTCGTGCTCTATGACGACAACAGCATCACCATCGACGGGCCGACCTCGGTCAGCTTCTCGGAAAACATCCCGGCGCGGTTCGAGGCGATGGGCTGGCATGTGCAGTCCTGCGACGGCCATGACGGCCGCGCGCTCGACGCCGCCATCACCGCCGCCAAGGCGGAAACCGGCAAACCCTCGCTGATCGCCATGAAGACGGTGATCGGCTTCGGTTCGCCCAACAAGGCCGGCAGCTACGCGGTCCACGGCTCGCCCCTGGGCAAGGACGAGGCGGCGCTGACCAAGGAGGCCATCGGCTGGTCGGCCGAACCCTTCACCATCCCCGAGGATCTGGCCGCTGAATGGCGCGCCATCGGCACGCGCGGCGCGCAGGCCCGCGCCGACTGGGAAGCGCGCCTGGCCGCGAAGCCGGCCGAGACCCGGGCCGAGTTCGACCGCCGCCAGGCCGGCACCTTGCCCGGCGACTATGAGCCGACCCTGCAGGACGCCCGTGCCCGGCTTTTCGCCGCGCCGAAGAAGGCCGCGACCCGCAAGGCCAGCCAGATGGCGCTGGAGGCGCTGGCCCCGGCGCTGCCCGAGATGATCGGGGGTTCCGCCGACCTGACCGGCTCGAACCTGACCCGGGTGCCGGCGGTGGACAGCCAGTATTCGCGCGAGGCGGCGGGCCGCTACATCGGCTATGGCGTGCGCGAATTCGGCATGGCCGCGGCGATGAACGGCATCAACCTGCATGGCGGCTTCATCGCCTATGGCGGGACGTTCCTGGTGTTTTCCGACTATGCCAGGAACGCCATCCGGCTGTCGGCGCTGATGGGGGTGGGCACGATCTATGTCATGACCCATGACAGCATCGGGCTGGGCGAGGACGGCCCGACGCACCAGCCGGTCGAGCACCTGGCGTCCTTGCGCGCCATCCCGAACCTGACCGTGCTGCGCCCGGCCGACACGGTCGAGACGCTGGAGGCCTGGGACATCGCCATCCGCAACCGCCATGTGCCCTCGCTCTTGGCGCTGTCGCGGCAGGACGTGCCGCAGCTGCGGCTGGAGGCGGGGAGCGAGAACCTGACTGCCAAAGGCGCCTATGTGCTGCGCCAGTTCGGGGAAGGCCGCGACGTGACGCTGATCGCCACCGGCACCGAGGTGGCGCTGGCCGTCGAGGCGGCGCAGGCGCTGCATGCGGACGGGCTGTCGGTCGCCGTGGTCTCGATGCCTTCGTGGGAGCTGTTCGACGCCCAGTCTGATGCCTATCGCAAGGCGACGCTGGGTGACGCGCCCCGCATCGCGGTCGAGGCGGCGGGCAAGTTCGGCTGGACCCGCTATGTCGCCTCCGAGGAGGACGTGATCGGCATGACCGGCTTCGGCGCCTCGGCTCCGATCGACCGGCTCTACCAGGAGTTCGGCATCACGAAAGACGCCATCGTCGCACGGGCGAAAACGCTCGCCGGCAAGTGACGGCTGCCGCGCCCGGAGCCGATCCGGGCGCGGTCACCCGCCGATGGGGTCGGGCCAGTCGCTGATCCGCCGGGCGGTGAAGCGTTCGCGCAGCCAGCGCGCCGCCGGGCCGCTGGGGCGCTGCTTGTGCCAGACCAGCTCCAGCGCCACCGGCCAGTCGGCGCCGTCGAAGCGCAGCGGCGGAATCGCCAGATCCTCGCGCACCGTCGATTCGCGGATGATGTGATCGGGCACCAGCGCCCAGCCGATGCCGCGGCGCACCAGCTGCAGGATCACCCAGTGGCTTTCGACCCACCAGACCTCGGCGGCGGTGCGCAGCCGCTGCTTTTCCGGCCCCTCGCTGCGCACGGCGACCATCAACTGGCGGTGGCGCTTCAGGTCTTCCCATTCGACCACGCCCTCGGCCAGCGGATGGTCCTTGCCGCAGACCAGCTGCAAGGGCACCCAGCCCAGGGTGTGAAAGCCGATCTCGGGCGGCAGAACCTCTTGCCGCCACATCACGCCGATGTCGGCCTTGCCGTCCAGCACCAGGCGGCTGACGTCCTCCATCATCGGAAACAGCAGCTCCAGCTCGACATGCGGGAAATGTGCGGCGAATTCGGCCAGAAGTTCGGCCTGCACCGCCTCGGGGTAGAGCTCGTCGATGGCGACGACCAGGCGGCTCTCGACATGGGCCTCGAAGCTGGCGGCGACGCCGATCAGATGCGCGCGCCGGTCCAGCACCACCCGCGCCTCGCGCAGCAGCCGGTCGCCGGCGGGCGTCAGCACCGGATGCCGGCCCTCGCGGCGGAAGAGCATCACGCCAAGATCGGTTTCCAGGTTCGCGACCTGGGTGCTGATGGCCGACTGCGCCTTGCGCAAGGCCCGGCCGGCGGCCGAGAACGAGCCATGCTCGGCGCTTGCGACAAAGGCTTCCAGCTGTTCCAGCGATACGGTCATCGGCCTATCTGATTTTCAGATGGATGCTAACTTTCGCTCTGGCAGAATCAAGATAGAAAGCGGGCAACGACGGATAAAGGAAGCCGGAAATGACCATGCGCACATTCCCCGACCGGGTGCGGCACGCGCTGATGTTCGAAACCATCGGCCTCGCGATCATCACGCCGGCGGCAGCCTGGCTTTACGACAAGCCGATGCTCGACATGGGCGTGGTGGGCGTCGGCGCCGCCACCCTGGCGACGGTCTGGACCTTCGTCTTCAACCTGGGCTTCGACCATGCGCTGCGCTGGCTGAAGGGCGATGCGAGCAAGGCGCTGCGCCACCGGCTGCTGCATACGGTGCTGTTCGAATTCGGCCTTCTGGTGATGCTGCTGCCGCCGATGGCCTGGTATCTGGGCATGACGCTGTGGCAGACCTTCCTGCTGGACCTGTTCATCGTCGCCTTCTACCTGGTCTATAATTTCCTGTTCAACATCGCCTATGACCGGCTGTTCCCGCTGCCGGCGGCGCGACCGCGGACGGCCGTGGCCTAGCCGGGGTCGGCGGCGATCTCGTCCAGCAGGAAGGCGCGGAACTTGCGAATCGCCGGGCGGTTGCGGCGGCCCTTGGGATAGACCAGCCAGAACTTGCGCCCGCTGCGTGACAGCAGCGGAAACGGCTGGATCAGGCTGCCGGTCGCCAGTTCGAAGCGGAAGAAGCGCGGCGTCAGCAGCGCCACGCCATAGCCCTCCAGCGCCGCCCGCGCCTCGTGCAGGTCGGTCGACAGCGTCAGCCCGGGGCGCGGCGCGGTTTCCCAGAAATCCACGCCCGCCGTGCGCATCCACAGCGCCCAGTTCGGATCGACCCGGTCCAGCAGCGGCAGCTTCAGCAGGTCCGCGGGGCTGTTCAGCGCATGCTTGCGCGCCAGGGCCGGCGACAGCATCGGCGTGTATTCGATCGGCATCAGCTCATGCACTTCCAGGCCCGGCCAGTCGCCGTCCCCGGCCCGGATGGCGACGGTGATGTCCTCGCGCCCGAAATCGACCAGGTTGTCGCTGGTCTCCAGCCGCACGGCCAGGTTCGGGTGGTTCATCTGGAACTTGCCCAGCCGCGGCGACAGCCAGGCCCCGGCAAAGGTCGGCACGGTCGAGATCGACAGCGTCGAGACCCCATCCGCCGACGGGTCGGCATAGGTCTCGCGCAGCATGTCGAAGGCGTCGATGGTCGGTCGGGCGAACAGCGCCCCGGTCTCGGTCAGCACGATGCCGCGCGGCTTGCGCAGGAACAGCGGCGTGCCCAGCCGTTCCTCGAGCAGCCGGATCTGATAGCTGACCGCGGCCTGGGTCATGCCCAGATCCTCGGCCGCGCGGGTGAAGCTCAGATGCCGCGCCACGGCCTCGAAGGCGCGCAGGGCGGCGAGCGGGGGCAGTGCCATAAGTCCACCTTATGCGGGCTTGCCGAGGCTTTGTTGGTCATTCGCGGCGCAGGGTAGCATTGTCGTTGCGTGGATCAAGCACGAGCATCGCAAGGAGGCTGAAATGTCCCACGATCTTGCAAATCCCCGCCCGCAAGGCTGGCTGGGCCGGCGCCTGTTCCGGCTGTTCGGCCTGGAGCCTCGGGATAAGCAGGGCCTATCGCTGTGCCGTGATCGCATGGCGGCGCTGGACGATCCCCGGACCCGGCGCGCCATCGCCGACCTGCCGTCGCATCTGCTGCGCGACATCGGCGTGGTCGAATTGCGTCCCGGCGATACCGCCGTCGAGGGCGAGGCGCTGCGCCGCCACCTATGGTAGGGGTCAGTCCCCCGGCTCGGCCAGCGCCACGACCTCGGCATGGCTCAGCCCCAGCCGGCGGCGCAACCCGTCGCGAAAGGCGCGGCGCATGATGCGCCGGTAATGCGCCGCGTCCGGGCCGTAATGCCGGGCGCGGCGGTGCCATTTCAGCGCCAGCAGCGGCAGCAGCGGCCAGAACCACGGCCCCGCCGCCACCCGATAGGCCAGGAGCGTATTGCGGTGGATGTAATAGACCTTCCACAGCGGCCGCAGCACCATATGCCCGCCGGTATGCACCGCGCCGGTGTCATGTTCGAAGCGCAGCTCGGGCAGGAAACCGATGCGCAGGCCCTTGCGCCGCATCTCCAGCGTATAGAGCTGGTCGTCGCCATAGATGAACAGCCGCTCGTCCGGATAGCCGACCTGCGAGAAGCAGCCGCGCGACAGGAACAGGCCGACGAAGGAACTCATGTCGATCTCGACCGGCTCGGCCTCGGCGCCATAGCTGCTGTCGTCGATGTAGAAGCCGCCGCGCCCGCCGGTCAGGGTGCGCAGGAACTCGGGCAGGCGCCAGAACGGGTTGCGATAGGGGCGGTTCATCTCGCAGACCTGACCCCCGGGCGTCAGCACGGCGGCGCCGAGCGCGTCCCAGCCGTCCAGCGGCAGGGCCCGGAACTGCGCGATGGTGCCGGGAAACGGCCGGCCGTCGTCGTCCATCACCACGATCCAGTCCGGGTCGAGCCCGTCCACCAGATGGCGCATGCCGCGCGCGAAACCGCCGGCGCCGCCGAGATTGTCCATGCTGCGCATATGCGTAAGCCGGTCATCCTCGATGGTTTCGAGGTAATCCGAGGTGCCGTCCGTCGAGGCATTGTCGAAGACCAGCACATGGTCCAGATCCTCGGCCAGCAGCCGGCCGACCGTCACCCGCAGCTTGTCCAGCCGGTTGTGCGTCACCACCAGCGCGGCGATGCGCTGGCGACGGCTCTCCGGCTGGTCTGGGATCGGGCGCATCGGCGGGTCAATCGTCATGGGGCGCCGCCTGCCTAGCGGATCGCGGCCCCTGCGACAAGCGCCGGGCCGCCGGGCGTGCGCAAGGATTTTCTTGCAATCGGACGCGATTTCCGCCATTGCTGAGGCGTTCACGCGAAAACGTGAACGCAGTTTGATGTCCGGGCCCCTCTGGCGGACGTGGCGGCACGTTCGTGATGTCGGCATCGATCAGTGACCAGCCGCCTGGAATTTTTCAAAATGACGCAGGGAAGCAATCCTCTTTCGGGGAGCGGCATCGGTGACGGGGCGCGTCGCCCGACCGTGCAATATTTCACGTGGGCCTTCATCGTCACCGTGCTGGGACTGGCGCTTGGCGCCTTCCTGGGCTGGCAGACCACCGGCACGGTCGGCGGCACGCTGTCGGTGTTCTTCATCTGCGCCGTGCTTGCGGTGCTGGAGATCTCGCTGTCCTTCGACAACGCCATCGTCAACGCCAACAAGCTCAAGGACATGACGCCGGTCTGGCAGCGCCGCTTCCTGACCTGGGGCATCGTCATCGCCGTCTTCGGCATGCGTATCGTCTTCCCGCTGCTGATCGTGGTGATCGCGGCCAAGATCGGGCCTTGGCAAGCCATGGTGCTGGCCGCCAGCCAGCCGGACGAATATTCGCGCATCATGCATGACGCGCATCTGCCCATCGCGGCCTTCGGCGGCACCTTCCTGATGATGGTGGGCCTGTCCTTCTTCTTCGACCACGAAAAGGACGTGCATTGGGTCAAGTGGCTCGAGGACCGCATGTCGCGCTATGCCACCATCCGCGGCATCGAGGTCGCCATCGTCCTGGTGACGGTGCTGATCTTCTCGCGCTTCCTGGAAGGGGCGGAATCGCAGGTCTTCTTCAGCTCGGCGATCTGGGGCCTGCTGACCTTCCTGCTGGTCGAGGTGCTGGGCGGGCTTCTGGACAGCAGCCAGCAGACCTTGCAGGCCGGCGCCAAGGGCGGGCTGGGCGCGTTCCTGTATCTCGAGGTGCTCGACGCCTCCTTCAGCTTCGACGGCGTGATCGGCGCCTTTGCGCTGACGCATAACCTCTTCGTCATCGCCATCGGCCTGGGCATCGGCGCCATGTATGTGCGCTCGATGACCATCATGCTGGTCGAGCGCGGCACGCTGGCCGAATACCGCTTCCTGGAGCATGGCGCCTTCTATGCCATCATCGCGCTGTCGGTCATCATGTTCGTGCAGCCGCTGGTGCATATCCCCGAGGTCGTCACCGGCCTGGGCGGCGCGACGCTGATCGGCATCTCGCTCTGGTCTTCGATCCGCTGGAACCGTCACAACCACGAGGCGTAAGCCCTTTGCCATGACGGACGGCCGCTGCCCGCAGGGGCGGCGGCCTTTTTGCTGCGCGGGATTCCTGCTAGGATCGCCGGGAAAAGAAAGGTCGTTCCTTGCGTTATCTCGTTGCCGTCGTTGCCGCCGCCGTGCTGCTTGCGCTGATCTGGCTCGCCGCCGCTTGGTGGCGGGCGAAAACCCCCGATAGCGGCGCCGATGTGCAGGCGCTGTATCAGGCGCCCCGCGCGCTGCCGCAAGGGCCGCTGCGGGTCTATCACTTGGGCCACAGCCTGGTCGGGCGCGACATGCCGGCGATGCTGGCGCAGATGGCCGGGCACGACTATGCACTGCAACTGGGCTGGGGCGCGGCGCTGAGCGAGCATTGGCGCGGCCCCGATGCGGTCAACGGCTATGCCCAGGAAAACGCCACGCCCCGCCACCGCGTGGCGCATGAGGCGCTGAAAAGCGGCCGCTACGATGCGTTCGTCATGACCGAGATGGTGCGGCTGAAAGATGCCATCGCCTATAAGGACAGCCGCAAGGCGGTGGCGGATTGGGCGGCCGAGGCAGCCGCCGGCAACCCGCAGGGCCAGATCTTCCTGTACGAAAGCTGGCACGCGCTGGACGACCCCGAGGATTGGCTGGCCCGCCTGCCGCGGGATCTGGAGACCCTGTGGCAGCCCGACCTGCTGTGGCCCGCCGCCCGCGCCGCCGGCAAGCCGGTCTGGCTGATCCCGGCCGGGCAGGTGCTGCATGCCGTGGTGGCCGAGGCCGAGGCGCAGGGCATCGCCGAGCTGACCGCGCGCGAGCAGCTGTTTGCCCGCAACCCCGACGGCTCGCTGGACACGATCCATCCGAACGACCTCGGCCTTTATATCGTCGCGCTGACGCATTACGCGGTGCTTTACGGCCGCAGCCCGGTCGGCCTGCCCAACCAGCTGGACAAGGCGGACGGCACGCCGGCCGCGGCGCCCTCGCTGGAACTGGCGCGGCGCCTGCAAGAGATCGTCTGGCAGGTAGTGCGTGACCAGCCGCTGACCGGCATTCCGCGCTAGATCAGAAGACTGAATTCCGGATTTCTTGAAAACATTCCCGTTGCACTCGCCGGCGATTTTGCCTCTTTGGCGGGCAGTTGCCAGATCGGAGCGCATCATGCTGACCGGATTCGTGCTGTTCTATGTCGGCGCGGTGCTGTTTCTGAACGGCCTCTGGCTGATGGGCCGCATCGCCGACCGCGAGATCGTGGTCATCAACGTGGTCGCCGCCACGGTCTCGGGCGCATCGGTGCTGCACGACGCCTTCGGCGCCGGCGCGGGTGCCGCCAGCATCCGCAACGGCGCGCTGAGCCTGCTGTTCTGCACCACCTATCTGTGGGTCGCCTATAACCGCTTCTCGGGCGCGGACGGGCGGGGCCTGGGCTGGTTCAGCCTGTTCGTCGCCGTCACCGCCATCCCCGTGACCCTGCGCGCCTTTGCCGAGGCGGCCAGCGGCACCGAGCTTTGGCTGGCGGGCAACTGGCTGGTCTGGGGCGTGCTGTGGTTCCTGTATTTCCTGCTGCTGGCGCTGGGGCGCCCGATCCAGCGGCAGACCGCCTGGGTCACGCTGCTGGCCGGGATCTTTACCGGCTGGCTGCCCGGCTTCCTGCTGCTGGACGGGCTGGTCTGATCACCAGAACAGATGCGCCTCGTCGATGGCGCGGCGCCAGAAGGCATCGCGGTCGGCCTCGGGCGCCCAGCCCAGCAGCCGCTTGGGCTTGCCGTTGTCAAAGGGCGACAGGTGCCCGCGCGATTTCCAGTCGGCAAGCGAGGCAGGCGCCGCACCCTTCTTGCGCAGCGCGTGGCGTTTCAGCCCCTGCTTCATCGCATCCGACAGCCACAGCGCCGTCAGGTTCGAGCCGCTGACCTTCAGCCGCGCGCCGGTGCGGGCATGGATGGCGTCGAAGTAATCGCGGCCCGAGAACATCGGATCCCCGATCAGGTTGAAGCTTTCCCCCAGCGCCGCGTCGCTCTCCATCATGGCGATCAGCCCGTCCGAGACATCGTCGGCCAGCACGAAGGGCAGGATGTTGCGGCCATTGCCCCACAGCCGCACCGCACCGGCGCCGTGCCAGCGGCCGATGCCCCAATGCTGCAAGGGCCCGCCGTCGCCCAGCACGATGCCGGGCCGGGCGATGACCAGCCGCAGCCCCTGCGCCTGCATGGCCAGCAGGCGCTTCTCGCCCTCGGCTTTCGAGCGGGCATAGATGTTGCGGGTCTCCATCGCGCCGAAATCACTGGCCTCGGTGATGGTCCGGCCGGGGTCCGCCATGTCGTAAGAGGCGATGGTGCCGGTATGGATCAGCCGGCCGACGCCGGCGGCGATGGCGGCGCGGCCGATGCGCTCGGTCGTCGCCACGTCGTTTTCCAACGCCGCCTGCCAGCTCTTGTCGGTGGATTTCGCCAGATTGAAGACCACGTCCATGCCGGTCATGGCCTGAACCAGCCCGGCCTCGTCGCGCATCGAGACGCCATGGGTCTCGACCCGGTCGGCAAGGTCGGGGAAGGGGCCGTTCCGCCCGCGCGAGACCACGCGCACGTCATGCCCGCGCTCGACCAGCCGGCGGGTCAGGTTGCGGCCGATGAAGCCGGTGCCGCCGATCACCATGACGCGCGGCTGCGGCGTGCCGATGGGCCGGGCCGGGACCGGCGGCAGGGCGGACAGGCGGTCCAGCGCGGCCCCGATCCCGGCCATGACCGCCTGCGCCGCCTCGGGGGCGAAGCGCGGGTCGGGTTGGCCCTTGCGGATGCCGTCGTAAAAGGCCGCGACCGTCGCCCGGAAGCTGAGCCCATAGGGGCTTTTCTGGTTCAGCGACGCCGCCTGCCGCACCGCGTTCCGCACGCCCTCGCGCAGATGCGCGGCCGAGGCGCCCAGTTCCTTCAGCAGCGGGTTCAGCACCAGGTCGGCGGTATTGTCGCGCCTGACCACCAGCGTATCGGCGGCGAAATCCATCCGCGCCATGCCCGATGAGCCGCGCAGGCTGACCGAACGGTCGTCGAAGGTCTCGACCAGCGACAGGGCGATGGTCACGTCCACCGGACCGGCGCGGCCGATGATGCGCCAGCTTTGCGGCCGCTGCTCGCCGCCGGGCAGGGTGATCCACTGGCCCAGGCTGACATGCTCGATCTCCAGCGGCCCCAGCAGGTCGGTCGCCAGCGAAAAGGGATGCGGGCCAAGCTCCAAGAGCAGGTTCCGCGTCTCGCGCAGCATCCACAGGCTGTAGGGGCCCGACCGCAGCGGCACCAGCGGCAGCGCCCAGTTGATCTGCGCGCTGCTGACCAGGCCCAGATCGCCGGCCTGCTTCGCCGCCTTCAGCCGCTCATAGGACGGCAGGGCCAGGAAGTTGTGACAGGCGCCCAGCTGGCGGCCGGCGGCGCGGGCGGCCTCGGCCATGTCCTCGACCTCGGCGACCGACAGGGCGACCGGCTTTTCGACCAGCACATGCAGCCCGGCCTGCAGGCATTTCACCGCCAGGTCGCGGTGCAGGTTCGGCGGCGTCAGGATATGCACCACGTCGCAAACCCCGGCCGCGATCATCTGGTCGAGATCGGTGAAGGCCGCGATGCCATAGCCTGAGGCCAGCGCCTCCGCCGCCTCGCGGGCCGGGTCGCAGACCGCCACCAGCCGCGCGCCGGGCGTCGCGCGCACCGCATCCGCGTGCCACGAGGCGATATAGCCGGCGCCGATAATGCCGACGCGCAGGTCCGAACTCATGAAAAACTCCTATTTATACTCGATAATCCGCATGGCATCGCCTTTGCGGCGGCGGCGGTGATAAGTCCACATCCCGAAAAGGTTAGGCAGTTTCGCCAGCGTCAGCAAAGCCGCCTGGTGCAGCGCCATCGGCTTGCCGGAAAGCCCGCGCCAGGTCTTCCAGAAGGACAGCGCGTAAAGCGCCAGCACCGCCGCCGAGAGCCAGGGGCTGGTGAAAAGCCCCAGCAGGAACAGCAGCGGCAGCGCCAGGCCATAGATCCAGACCCGCAGCTTTTCGCGCTTGAAATAGGGCGGGTGCATGGCGCCGACCTGGGCAAAGCCGTGGCCGTTGCGGATGGTGCGCTGCCACCACTGGCCGAACCGGGTCATGGCGGCGTCGTGCCAGGTCATCTGCACCGGCAGCCGCTCCAGCGTCCAGCCGGCCTTGCCGATGCGCAGGCAGAATTCGTCGTCCTCGGCTGCGATCACCGTGGGGTCGAAGCCGCCGACCTGCCGGAAGGCCGCGACGCGGACCATCATGTCGCCGCCGCAGGCCACGATGGGCCCGGCGGGGCGGCGCCAATCGACCTCGCACATCTGGTTGTAGACGGTGGCGGTGGGGTGGATCTCGCCGCGCCAGCCGGTGACGATGCCGAGTTGCGGGTCGGCCTGCATGGCGGCGACGCCCGCGTCCAGCCAGCCGGCCTCGACCCGGCAGTCGCCATCGACGAATTGCACCAGGTCCAGCGCGCCCCCGGCCAGCAGCGCCTCGGCCCCGGCATTGCGGGCACGGGCGGCGGTGAAGGGCATCGTGGTGTCCAGTTCCACCACCGCGACGCCGAGCGAGCGGGCGAAAGCCACGGAATCGTCGCGCGAGCCGCTGTCGACATAGACCACGCGGTCGCATAGCGGCACCAGCGAGCGCAGGCAGGCCTTCAGCCTGTCACCTTCGTTGCGGCCGATGGCCACCGCACCCAGCGTCGGACGGTGCATGATTCCCCCGGATTGACGCAACCGCCGGCAGATTAGCCGCGCGGCGGCCGTTTCTGCAATGCGGCGGGGCCTGTCGTTATGGGCAAGTGGTCAATGCGCCGCGCGCTCGCGGCGCAGGCTTTGCCGGGCCAGGGCCGAGATCAGGTCGGTCTGGGTGACGATGCCGACGATGCGCGCGCCGTCCAGCACCGGCACGGCATGGCAGTCGCCCGAGGCGAGCATCGGCAGCAGCGTCGCGATGGGGCTGTCCGGGCCGACATGCGGCGGATCGGTCTGCATGATCTGCCCGGCCCGCGCCGCCGGCCCCGAGCGGCCCAGCAGGTCCGCCATGGCCGAAAGCAGCCGGCGGTTGCGGCGAAAGGCGTCCTCGCGCGCGCGGCGGATCAGGTGGATCTGGAAGATCACGCCGCGGAACTGGTCGCCATTCTCGACCACCGGGATGGAGGTGAAGTTATGTTCGCGGAAGATGTCGGCGACCACCGACAGGCGGGTCTGCGGCCCGACGGTCACCAGATCGCGCGACATGACCTCGGCCACGGTCAGCGGCCCGGCCTGGTGGCTGGCGGCCTGCAGCTCGGCAGCACCGATCAGCCGGGCCAGGTCCTCGACGCCCAGGTTCAGCGACTGGCGATAGCGTTGCAGGATCTCGGTCAGCTCGGCCTCGGACAGGCCCAGCCGCTCCATGGCCGGGTGGTCGGCGGTGCCATGCGGGCCGGGGTCCTCGAAATGCCGGAACGGATAGCGCCGGCCGGTCGCCCGGGCGTAGAGCATGGCGATCACCACCAGCGCCAGGGTGCCGGCCATGACCGGCGCCAGCACGAAGCGGAAGCCCAGCTCGCGCACCGCCTCGGGGTTCATGGCGGCGGTCATGGCCACGGCGCCCGCCGGCGGATGCACCGCGCGCAGCGGCACCATGGCGGCGATGGTCGCGCCGACCGCCAGCGCGATGCGCCAGCCCGGGTCGGGCACCAGCAGGCAGGCCAGGACGCCGATGGCCGCCGCCGCGCCATTGCCGATCACCGCCGACCAGGGCTGCGCCAGCGGGCTGTTCGGCACCGCAAAGACCAGCACCGAGGTCGCCCCGAAGGGCGCGATCATGTAGAGCCCCAGCCGCAGGTCGGCCGAGGGCGACAGTAGGAGCAGCCCCGAGATCCCCAGCCCGACCAGCGCGCCGATTCCCGCCCTAAGCGCCTCGCGCGGCGAGCCGGGGGCGATCGCCGGCCCCAGCGCCAGGGCGATCCGGTGCAGCATGGTCCCGGCCGGTTTCGTCATCGCGCCCCTTTTCCGATCTGCCCTGCAAATGGGCAGCTGATGCGCGTAATTGTCGCATCGACGCCCCGGTGACAAGCCCGCGCGGTCCGGCAAGCGCAGATTTTGCCATGGGAATCATCTGCGAATTGATCGACAACCACAGGGATCGCAAAGCGGCCGCAGTCGGAGGAATCGGGATGAAGATCGACCTGAACAGCGACTTGGGCGAGGGCTATGGCGCCTGGAGCATGGGCGACGATGCCGCGATGCTGGGCATCGTCAGCTCGGCCAATCTCGCCTGCGGCTTTCACGCCGGCGACCCGCTGACCATGCTGGCCACGGTGCGCGAGGCGGCGGCGCGCAGCGTCGCCATCGGCGCGCATGTCTCCTATCCCGACCGGGTGGGCTTCGGCCGCCGGCCGATGGAGGTGAGCCATGCCGAACTGGTCGCGGATGTGATCTATCAGATCGGCGCGCTGCAGGGCATCTGCGCCAGCGCCGGCACCCGCGTCAGCTACGTCAAGCCGCATGGCGCGCTTTACAACACCATTGCCGTGGACCCGAAGCAGGGCGCGGCGGTGATCGAGGGCATCCGCGCCGTCGATCCCGCGCTCGCCCTGATGGGCCTGGCCGGGACGCAGATCCTGGCCCAGGCGGCCGAGGCCGGCCTGCCCACCATCGCCGAGGCCTTCGCCGACCGCGGCTATCGTCCCGACGGCCAGCTGGTCTCGCGCCGCGATCCGGGTGCGGTGCTGCACGATCCCGACGCCGTCGCCGCCCGCATGCTGCGCCTGGCGACCGAGGGCGAGGTCGAGGCGGCGGACGGCTCGGTGCTGCGTCTGCGGGCCGACAGCATCTGCGTGCATGGCGACAGCCCCGGCGCCGTCGCCATGGCCGCCCGCATCCGCGCGGTGCTGCTGGCGGGCGGCGTGACCATTGCTGCTTTCGCGGGGGCGGCCGCATGATCCCGGACATCGCCACGGCCCGCGCCGCCCGGCTGTCCTGCCGCAACGGCGCCCCGCGCCCCACGGCGGGGCTGGCGCCGGGGCTCACGCAATGCAACCTGATCGCGCTGCCCCGGGACTGGGCCTGGGATTTCCTGCTTTTCGCGCAGCGCAACCCCAAGCCCTGCCCGGTGCTGGACGTGACCGACCCCGGCAGTGCCCGCACCGCGCTGGCGCCGGAGGCCGACCTGAGGACCGACATTCCGCTGTATCGCATCTGGCGCGACGGCGTGCTGGCCGAGGAGACCCCTGACGCCACCGCCGCCTGGGCCGAGCATCCCGACCTGGTGAGTTTCCTGATCGGCTGCTCGTTTACCTTCGAGGCGCCCTTGCAGCAGGCCGGGATCGAGATGCGCCACATCGCCCAAGGCTGCAACGTGCCGATGTTCCTGACCGACCGCGATTGCCGGTGGGCGGGGCGGCTGCATGGCAAGCTGGTCGTCTCGATGCGGCCGATCCCGGCGGGACGGGTGGCCGAGGCGGTGATGATCTCGGGCCGCACGCCGGCGGTCCACGGCGCCCCGGTGCATGTCGGCACGCCCGAGGCCCTGGGCATTGCCGACCTCATGCGCCCCGATTTCGGCGATCCGGTGCCGATCCGGCCGGGCGAGGTACCGGTGTTCTGGGCCTGCGGCGTGACCCCGCAGGCGGCGCTGATGGCGTCGAGGCCGCCCTTCGCCATCACCCATGCACCGGGGCATATGTTCATCACCGACGTGCCCGACACGCATTGGCAGGCGTGACCATGCGCTTCCTGCCCATCGGCCCCCGCACCCTGCTGGCGGAACTGGACGACCTCGACCAGACGCTGGCGCTGTTCGACGCGCTTCTGGCCGATCCGGTGCCGGGCGTCTCCGAGATCGTCCCGGCCGCCCGCACGCTGATGATCCGCACCGCGCCCGGCACCGCCGCCGATGGCCGGTTGGCCGGCGCGGTCCTGGCCCGCCGGCCAGCCCCCGGCACGCCGCCCGCTGCCCGCGCCAGCGAGACGGTCGAACTGCCGGTGACCTATGACGGCGCGGACTTGGCCGATGTCGCCGCCCATATGGGCCTGACCGAGGCCGAGGTGATCGCCGCCCATCAAAAGACCACCTGGCAGGTGGCCTTTTGCGGCTTCGCGCCGGGCTTTGCCTATATGACCTGCGACGATCCGCGCTTCGACCTGCCGCGTCGGGCGACGCCGCGCACGCGCATCCCGGCCGGCTCGGTGGCGCTGGCCGGGCGCTTCTGCGGCGTCTATCCGCAGGAGACGCCGGGCGGCTGGCAGCTGATCGGCCGCACCGCGGTGCCGATGTGGGATCTGTCCCGTGACCCGCCTGCGCTGCTGCGCCCCGGTCTGCGCTGCCGTTTCGTGGCGCGCAAGGCCAAGGTCCACGCCTCGGCCGCCATCCCGCAGCCGCAGCCCGAGCAGGGCCTGCGCGTGCTGTCCACCGCCTTTCCCATCGTCTTTCAGGACGAGGGGCGGCCGGGCCAGGGCGGGCAGGGTGTCTCGGCCTCGGGCGCGCTGGACATGGGCGCGGCGCGCCGGGCCAATCGCGCCGTCGGCAACCCCTCAGACGCGCCGGTGCTGGAGATCACGCTGGGCCCGGTCCGGCTGCGGGCCGACCGGCCGATGACGCTGGCCCTGACCGGCGCGGCCCAGGCCAGCGTCGCCGGTCACCTCATCCCACGCGGCGCGGCATTCGCGGTGGATGCGGGCGACGAGATCACCATCGACCCGCCCGGCGCGGGCATGCGCAGCTATCTCGCCCTGCGCGGCGGGTTCCGGGTCGCGCCGGTCCTGGGCTCGGCCGCGACCGATACGCTGGCCCATGTCGGGCCCGAGCCGATCACGGCGGGCGCCGTGCTGGCCGGTGCGAACCGTCCCGCCTTCGCCGTCGCCGCGCCCGAGCCCGAACCGCCGCTGCCGAAACCCGGCGATCTGGTCGCGTTGCCGGTGACCCTCGGCCCGCGCACGGATTGGTTCACGCCCGAGATGGTCCGGCATTTCCTGGCGCAGGAATGGCTGGTGACGCCGCAAAGCTCGCGCGTGGGCATCCGCCTGCAGGGCGATGCGGTGACGCGCGAGGATGCGCGCGAACTGCCCTCGGAAGGCACCGAGACCGGCGCCATCCAGATCCCACATTCCGGCCAGCCGGTGCTGTTCCTGGCCGACCATCCGCTGACCGGCGGCTATCCGGTCATCGCCACGCTGCGCCCCGAGGCGCTGGACCTCGCCGGCCAGATCCCGCCCGGCGCCCGCATCCGCTTCACCGCCGAACACGACTTCGCCCCGATCACGCCACGGAGGCCCGCATGACCCTGTTTGCCACCGGCCCGACCCGGCCGATCACCCGCCTGCTGATCGCCAATCGCGGCGAAATCGCCGTGCGGGTGATCCTCGCCTGCCGCGACGAGGGCATCCGCTCCGTCGCCGTCTATGCCGACAGCGACCGCGAGGCGCTGTTCGTCCGCATGGCCGACGAGGCGCATGCGTTGGTGGGCGAGAAGCCCGCGGACACCTATCTCGACGCCGGCAAGATCATCGCCATCGCCCAGGCGGCCGGCGCCGATGCCATCCATCCGGGCTATGGTTTCCTGTCGGAACGCGCCGAATTCGCGCAGGCCGTGCAGGATGCCGGGCTGATCTGGATCGGCCCCGACCCGAAGGTGATCGAGGCGCTCGGCGACAAGATCGAGGCCCGCCGCATCGCCGAGACCGTCGGCGCGCCGCTGGTCGCCGGCACCGCCGGCCCGGTCGGAACCCCGGCCGAGGCGCTGGCTTTCGCCAGGCAGCACGGCCTGCCCATCGCCATCAAGGCCGCTTTCGGCGGCGGCGGCCGCGGCATGAAGGTCGCCTGGCGCCTGGAGGAGGTCGAGGAGCTGTTCCAATCCGCCATCCGCGAGGCGCTGGCCGCCTTCGGCCGTGGCGAGTGTTTCATCGAGCAATTCCTCGACCGCCCGCGCCATGTCGAGGCGCAGGTGCTGGCCGACAAGCACGGCACCGTCAAGGTGATCGGCACCCGCGACTGTTCCCTGCAGCGCCGCAACCAGAAGCTGGTCGAGGAGGGGCCGGCGCCCTTCCTGACCGACGAGCAGCGCGCCCGCATCCACGACTCGGCCCGCGCCATCTGCGCCCATGCCGGCTATTCGGGGGCCGGGACGGTGGAATACCTGCTCTCGGCCAATGGCACGATTTCCTTCCTCGAGGTGAACACCCGGCTGCAGGTCGAGCATCCGGTGACCGAGGAAACCACCGGCATCGACCTGGTGCGCGCCATGATCCGCGTGGCGCAAGGCGCAAGGCTGGCCGACGAGACGGTGCCCGAGCCGCGCGGCCATGCCATCGAGTTCCGCATCAATGCCGAGGATCCGGCGCGCGGCTTCCTGCCCACGCCCGGGCCGGTCGAGGTCTTCGATGCGCCCTCGGGGCCGGGCATCCGGCTGGACAGCGGCGTGGCCCAGGGCTCGGTGGTGCCCGGCAGCTTCGATTCGCTGATGGCCAAGCTGATCGTCACCGGCGCCACCCGCGCCGAGGCGCTGGCCCGCGCCGCCCGTGCGCTGCGCGAGTTCTGCATCGAGGGCGTTGCCTCGGTACTGCCCTTCCATCGCGCGGTGGTCGCGGCGCCGGATTTCCGCGCCGAGGACGGCGATTTTCGCGTCCATACCCGCTGGATCGAGACCGATTTCGCCGCGGCGCTGGCCGAGGCGGTCGCGCCCCATGCCCGCGTCGCGCCGGCGCCCGCAGCGCCCCTGCTGCGCGTCGCCATCGAGATCGACGGCAAGCGGCATGAGCTGGGCCTGCCCGGCAACCTGCTGGCGCAGATGCCGCAGGGCAGGGCGACCCCGCAAGCCGCGCCCGAGGTGGACGAGGCCCTGCTGACCGCCCCAGTCCCCGGCACCCTGACGCTGTGGCAGGTCGCGGACGGCGCCGCGGTGGAACCCGGCCAGGTCGTCGCCGTCATCGAGGCGATGAAGATGGAGACCCGCGTCGCGGCGCATCGTGCCGGCAGGCTCAAGCGGCTGGCCGACGAGGGCGCCTCCCTGGCCTTCGGCGCGGCCTTGGCCCGGATAGAGGCCGCGCCCTAGATGTTCATCTGCGCCCCGATCTCGACCACCCGGCCCGCCGGGATGCGGAAATAGTCCGAGGCGGCGGCGGCATTGCGCGACAGCGCGATATAGAGCTTGCCCTGCCAGCTTGGCATGCGCGAGCGGGTCGAGATCCGCAGCCGCCGCCGCGACAGGATGAAGCTCGTGGCCATGATGTCGAATTTCCAGCCCTGGCGGCGGCATTGCACCAGCGCCTGCGGCACGTCCGGCTCTTCGGCATAGCCGTAGATCAGCCAGACGCGGCGGAAGCGGTCGTTGATGTCCTCGATCCGCACCCGCTCGGCTGGGTCCACACGCGGCACCTCGGCCGTGGTGATGGTCAGGATCACGTTCTGCTCGTGCAGCGACTTGAAGTGCTTGAGGCTGTGCAGCAGGGCCGAGGGCGCCAGATCCGGCGTCGAGGTCAGGAACACCGCCGTGCCCGGCACCGGGGCGATGCGGTCGGATTTCTCGATCTGCGCCAGCAGCGCGTCCAGCGGCAGTTCGGCCTCGCGGTCCTTGGCCAGCACGATGGCGGTGCCGCGCATCCAGCTGGCCATGGTCAGCAGCATGGCGCCGGCGATGCCCAAGGGGACATAGCCGCCCTCGTGCAGCTTGATCAGGTTCGCGCCCAGGAAGGTCAGGTCCAGCACCAGGAAGGGCAGCATGATCGCCACGGCCAGCCACAGGGGCAGCTTCCAATGCTTCCAGATCACGATCATCGCCAGCAGCGCGGTCACGACCATGGTCCCGGTCACGCTGATGCCATAGGCCGAAGCCAGGCTCGAGGACGAGCCGAAGATCATCACCAGCGCCAGCACCGCCAGCATCAGCCAGCGGTTGACGCCGGGCATGTAGATCTGGCCCTGGTGCTCGTCCGAGGTGTGGCGGATCTTCATGCGCGGCAGCATGCGCAGCTGCACCGCCTGCTGGGTCAGCGAATAGGCGCCGGTGATGACGGCCTGGCTCGCGATGATCGTGGCCATGGTGGCCAGGATGACGACCGGCAGCAGCGCCCAGTCGGGAAACATCAGGAAGAACGGGTTCTCCATCGCCTCGGGCCGGGACAGCAGCAGCGCGCCCTGGCCGAAATAGGTCAGCAGCAGCGCCGGGAAGGCCACGAACAGCCAGGCCATCTGGATCGGCTTGCGGCCGAAATGGCCCATGTCGGCATAAAGCGCCTCGGCCCCGGTCACGGCCAGGAAGACCGCGCCCAGGACGACAAGGCCGAGCCGGCCATTGTCGAGCAGGAAGCGCAGGGCATGGATCGGGTTCAGTGCCGCCAGCACCTCGGGGTCCTGCAGGGTCCAGTGGATGCCGCCCGCCGCCATGACCATGAACCAGATCAGCGTGATCGGGCCGAAGAAGCGGGCCACCGCCTCGGTGCCGCGGTTCTGGACCAGGAACAGGGCGATGATGATGGCGATGGCGATGGGCTCGATATAGGGGTCGACCTGCGGGGTGACGAGCTTCATCCCCTCGATGGCCGACAGGACCGAGATCGCCGGGGTGATCGCCGCGTCGCCATAGAACAGCGCCGCCCCGATCATGCCCAGGACCAGCACGACCCGGTTCGGGCGCCCCATGGCGCGCTGTGCCAAGGCCAGCAGCGACAGCGTGCCGCCCTCGCCCTGGTTGTCGGCGCGCAAGAGGATCAGGACGTATTTCACCGTCACGATCAGCACCAGCGCCCAGACGATCAGCGACAGCACCCCCAGCACGTCCTCGCGCAGCACCTGGCCATGGGTGGCGCCGGCGGCATGCATCGCCTCGCGGAAGGCGTAAAGCGGCGAGGTGCCGATGTCGCCATAGACGACCCCGATCGCGGCCAGGGACAGCGACAGCAGTCCCGCGCGGCGCGGCTGGGCGTCGGACATATGGGTATCCAGACTTGCCATGTATTCATTCCCCTGCGCCGGAATCGCGCCGGCCCGAGCGGGCAGATTGCGCCGGGCGCGCATAAGGGATCGACAGGGATTCCGTTAACGGGTGTAAGGAAATCGTAAAGACCATGGACAAGGCCGGCGCCATCGCGCCAGATCCGGGATATGGACCGTTTCGAACCCTCGCGCCTGCCGCCCGACGACCGCCGCTGGAGCACCATGCCCCGCTTCGGCGGCTTCCTGGGCGCGGCGCTGCTGCTGGCGCTGGTCACGCTGGCCGCCGACCGGCTGCACGAGCTGCTGCCGGAAAACGTCTCGATCCTGCTGTTCCTGACGGCGGTGCTGATCAGCGCGGCGGCCTTCGGCTTCTGGGTGGGGATCGCCAGTGCGGTGGGGGCCATCGCCGCCTTCAACTTCCTGTTCGTCGAGCCGCATTTCACCCTGCATATCGCCCAGCCGCAGGATCTGATCACGCTGGCGGTGTTCCTGCTGGCCGCCAGCCTGACCGGGCTGCTGGCCGGGCGCTTGCGCGAGCAGGTCGATGCCGCCAAGGGCCGCGCCGCCGCGCTGGAGGTGGTGTCGCGGGTCAGCGGCGACCTGGCCGGCGCCGCCAGCGCCGAGGACGTGGCCCGTATCGCGCTGCGCCACCTGCACGAGCTGGCGCAGGGCCCCGCGGTGGCGCTGGTGCCCGAGCGGGACGGGCTGCGCCTGCTCGCGGCGCTGCCGCAGGGCTATGCGCCGGTGGCGAGCGATCTGGACGCCGCCGACATCGCCTTTCGCCGGCGCCGCGCCGAATTCGCCGCCGCGCGGGGCTGGGCTGGCTCGCGGCTGAGCTTCTATCCGCTGCATGCCGATGGCGGCGGCACGGTGCTGGGCCATGCCCGGCTGGACCCCGACCGCCGCGACCGCGAGTGGCGCGAGACCGGGATCGAGGTCGTGCTGCGCCAGTCCGAACAGGCGTTGCAGCGCCTGGCCCTGGCCGAGGCCGCCGAGGCCGAGCGCCGCCGCGCCGTCTCCGAGGAAACCCGCGCCGCGCTGCTCGCCTCGCTGTCGCATGACCTGCGGACGCCGCTGGCGACCATCCTCGGCGCGGTGACGACGCTGCGCGAGCTGGGCGCGACCCTGCCGCCGGCGGCGCAGGCCGACCTGCTGGCCGCCATCGAGGAAGAGACCGGCCGCCTGGCGCGCTATGTCGAAAAGCTGCTGCAACTGACCCGCCTGCAAGCCGGCATCGCGGCGCAGATGGCCTGGGTCGATGCCGGCGACGCCATGCAGGCGGCGGTGGCGCGGGCCCGGCGCAGTTGGCCCAAGGCCCGCATCACCGCCGAAGCCGGCCCCCTGCCGATGATCCGCGCCGAGGCCGGCCTGCTGGAGCAGGCGATCTTCAACCTGGTCGAAAACGCGGTGAAATATTCGCAGGGCCCGATCCGCGTCACCGGCGCGGTCGAGGGGCAGGAGCTGGTGCTGACCGTGCTGGACAGCGGCCGCGGCCTGCCGCCGGCCATCGCGGAATGGCTGGCCTCGGACGAGGCGGTGGGCGCGCCGCCGGGCGCCGGTCTGGGCCTGCCGATCTGCAAGGGCATCACCCGGGCGCTTGGCGGGCGGATGACGGCGCAGCGCGGCAGTTCCGGCGGGGCGGCGCTGGCGATCCGCCTGCCGATCCCGAAGCCCCGCGCCTGAGGCCGGCCATGGGAGACCGCCGTCTGATCCTGATCGTCGACGACGAGCCGCAGATCCAGCGTTTCCTGGGCCATGCGCTGGTCGCGGCCGGTTACGACACCTGCCTGGCCGGTAACGGGGCCGAGGCCCTGGCCCAGGCCGCGGCGCAGGAGCCCGACCTGATGATCCTGGACCTGGGCCTGCCCGACATGAACGGCAAGGAGGTGATCGAGCGGCTGCGCCTGCGCTCGGACATGCCGGTGATCGTGCTTTCGGCCCATGACCAGGAGATGGAAAAGATCATGGCGCTGGACCTGGGCGCCGACGATTTCGTGGCCAAGCCCTTCGGCATCGGCGAATTGCTGGCCCGGCTGCGCGCCAGCCTGCGCCCGCGCCGCGCCGCCCGCAGCGAGCAGGTGCGCCAGGGCGGGCTGGTCATCGACCTGGCCGCGCATCAGGTCAGCCGCGACGGCGAGGTGCTGCGGCTGACGCCCAAGGAATTCGACCTGCTGGCGGCGCTGGTCGGCAATGCCGGCCGGGTGATGACGCATCACAAGCTGTTGCAACTGGTCTGGGGCCCGGCGCATGTCGACGACGTGCCCTATCTGCGGGTCTTCATCGGCCAGCTGCGCCAGAAGCTGGAACGCGACCCCGCCCGGCCGGAACTGATCCTGACCGAGCCCGGCGTCGGCTATCGCTGGGCCGCAACCGAAGGAGGCCCGGCCGAGCCGGGAAAGCAACCATGAGCCATCGCATCCTGCGCAGTCCCGACCATCGCCGCATGCCCTGGAAGAACGGCCGCGGCGAGACCATCGAGGTCGCCGTCCACCCAGAGGGCGCCGGCCTTGCCGATTTCGGCTGGCGCGTCAGCATGGCCGGCGTGACCAAGGACGGCGACTTCTCGGTGTTTTCCGGCATCGACCGGACGCTGGCCGTGCTGACCGGCGCGGGCATCGCGCTGCAGGTGCAAGGGCAGGGGCTGCACCGGCTGACGCCGCGGTCCGAGCCCTTGGCTTTTCCCGCCGACGTGCCAAGCGCGGCGCGGCTGATCGACGGGCCGATCACCGACCTGAACGTGATGACCCGGCGCGGCGCCTTCCGGCATCGGCTGGCGGCGCCGGACGCATCCCCGGCCCCAAGCCCGGCGCCCGACTGGCGGCTGTGGCTTGCGACCGACCATGCCACGCTGGAATTTGCCGGCGAGACGCTGGCGCTGGCGCCGCATGACGCGGTGCTTTGCGACGGGCCCGAGGCGGCGCTGCCGCTGACCCCCGCGCCGGACCTGTGGCTGGTCGAGATCTTTCGCGCCTGAGCAATCGTCACACAGACGTCACCGTCCCGCCGTATCCTCGTCACCTGAACCGCCTAAGGCAGCCCGCGTGGGGCTTTGAAGCCCGACCCAATTCAGAACGAGGCATCCATGCGCAAACTCTCTGCCGCCCTTGCGGCCAGCACCATGCTGACCGGCTTCGCCCTGTCGGCCACGGCTGCGGAAATCTATCCGCTGGACCGGGCGACGATCCTGGCCGGCTCGCCCTTCGACTTCAAGGTCGAGCTGGAGGGCGTCGCGCCCCAGGATGCGGTCTCGGTGCTGGTCAATGGCAAGCCCTATGCTGAAGCCCTTGGCAAGCCGGCCGAATATGTCGCCGAGGAAAAGGACGAGGACGGCGCCATCATGGGCTCGGCCCTGATCCTGCGCGGCGTCACCCTGGCCGAGCCGGGCCGCTATACCGTCGAGGTCAAGGCCGGCGACCAGAGCCGCAGCGCCACCTGGGAGGTCTATGGCACCGCGACCGCGCCCAAGGCCAGGAACGTGATCTTCATCGTCGGCGACGGGCTTTCGGTCGCGCATCGCACCGCGGCGCGGATCATGTCCAAGGGCATGACCGGCGGCAAGGCCAATGGCCGGCTGGCGATGGACGACCTGGACCACATGGCCTTCATCGGCACCTCGTCGACCCATTCCATCGCCACCGATTCGGCCAATACCATGTCGGCCTATATGACCGGTCACAAGGCCCGCGTGAACGCGCTTGGCGTCTATGCCGACCGCACGCCCGACAGCCAGGACGACCCGCGCGTCGAGACCATCGCCGAGGCGCTGCGCCGCACCACGGAGAAGTCCATCGGCATCGTCTCGACCGCCGAGCTGGAGGACGCGACCCCGGCCGCCCTTGTCGCCCATACCCGCAAGCGCGGCGACAAGGAGGATATCGTCGGCATGATCCACGACGTGCAGCCCGAGGTGATCCTGGGCGGCGGCTCGGCCTATTTCCTGAAGTCCGACGTGCCGGGTTCCAAGCGCAAGGACGACAAGGATTACGTCCAGATGTTCCGCGACGCCGGCTATGCCGTGGCCTCGACCGGCGCCGAGCTGAAGGCCGCCGCCGGCAGCAACAGCGGCAAGATCCTGGGCCTGTTCCACACCGGCAACATGGACACCTGGCTGGACCGCAACCAGCTGAAGAAGGGCACGGTCGAGAAGTTCCCCGACCAGCCGGGCCTGGTCGACATGACCCAGGCGGCGCTGGACCAGCTGTCGAAGAATCCCGAGGGCTTCTTCCTGATGGTCGAGGGCGCCAGCATCGACAAGATGTCGCATCCGCTGGACTGGGACCGCGCCGTGGTCGAGACCATCGAGCTGGACCAGGCCGTGGCGCTGGCCCGCGACTTTGCCGCCAGGAACCCCGACACGCTGGTCGTGGTGACGGGCGACCATACCCATGGCGTGTCGCTGATCGGCACCTTAGACCGCTCGACCGCGCCCGACTCCGACATGCGCGAGCGGGTCAAGGTCTATGACGACGCGGGCTTCCCCGACTATGCCGACGCCGACCGGGACGGCTATCCGGACAGCGTCGACGTCAAGCATCCGCTGGCGATCTTCGCCTCGAACTATCCGGATTACTACGAGACCTTCGGGCCCAAGCTCGACAACCCGTTCACCCCGGCGATCCAGGCGCAGGACGGCGTCTATGTCGCGAACGAGGCCTACAAGGACGTGCCCGGCGCCGTGCTGCGCCAGGGCAACCTGCCGCGCGAGAACGACACCGCGGTCCATGCCGTCGACGACATCGTGCTGCAGGCGACCGGCCCGGGCGCCGAGGCCTTCAAGGGCTACATGGAGCAATCCGATGTCTACAAGGTCCTGGCCGACGCCTTTGCCTTGGGCACGGTGCAAAAGCAGCAGGCGGCGCAGAACTGACGCCTTTCGGCCTGTCCCCGCGGGGACAGGCCAGCCACCAACGAGAAGGGGTCGCGCATGACCTATCCGCTTTCCCGCAGGGCCTGCCTCGCCGGCGGCCTGTCGCTGTCGCTCTTGCGGCCCGCCCATGCCGCGCCCGCCACGCTGAGCTTCGATGAGCTTTACGCCTCGTTCAGCGCGCTGGGGCTGGTCTATTCCGACAAGGTCAAGGCGCTGACCGGGCAGCCCATCCGCATGCAGGGCTTCATGGCGCCGCCGCTGAAGGCCGAGGCGCAGTTCTTCGTCTTGACCGAGATCCCGATGGCGCTGTGCCCGTTCTGCTCGACCGACGCGGATTGGCCGGACAATATCCTGGTGGTCTATCTGGACCGCAAGCGCACCTTCACGCCGCCGAACCAGCGGATCGAGGCGCGGGGCGTGCTGGAGCGCGGCTCCTGGACCGATCCCGAGACCGGATTCGTCAGCCAGCTGCGGCTGCGCGGCGCGCGCTACGACAGAGCATGACCGCGCCCGCCTTGCTCATGTCTGGGGTCGAGGTGCGGTTTCCCGGCCTCGGCAGCCCGGCGCTGGCCGTGCCGGATCTGCGCATCGCCGCCGGCGCCATGGTCGCGGTGGCCGGGCCGTCGGGTTCGGGGAAATCGACGCTGGTCAATGTCCTGACCGGGCTGGAACGGCCCGCGCGCGGCACCGTGCGCTGGGGCGGGACCGACATCGCCGCCCTGTCCGAAGGCGCGCGCGACCGCTGGCGCGGCGCGCATGTCGGGCTGGTGATGCAGGATTTCCACCTGTTCCCGGGCCTTTCGGCGCTGGACAACGTGCTTCTGCCGGCGCGCATGGCGCGGGCCGCCGACCGGGCGCTGGTCGCACGCGCCGCCGAATTGCTGGCCGGCATGGGGCTGGACCGGCCGCGCCAGCGCATCGAGACCCTGTCGCGCGGCGAGATGCAGCGCGTGGCCATCGCGCGCGCCCTGCTGCGCCGCCCGGGCATCATCGTCGCGGATGAGCCGACCGCCAGCCTCGACGCCGCCACCGGCGAACTCATCGCCGGGCTGCTGATCGGCTTGGCGCGCGACAGCGGCGCGACGCTGATCGTCGTCACCCACGACCCGGCGCTGATCCAGCGCCTGCCGCGCCGCATCGCGCTGGCGCGGGGCAGCGTCGTGGCCGCCGACCTGGCCGAGGCCGCGTGATGGGCCGCTTCATCTGGGCCGACCTGCGGCGGATCTGGCCGGGCGCGCTGGTCATGGTGGTGCTGGTGGCGCTGGCCGTGGCTCTGGGCACCGGTGTCACCCTGCAGGAACGCGCCCTGCGGCTGGGCAGCGCCCGGGCTGCCTCGGCCTTCGATCTGGTGATCGGCGCGCCGGGCAGCGAGACGCAGCTGGCGCTGTCCACCGTCTTCCTGCAAGCGGCGGCGCTGCCCTTGATGCCGGGCGAGGTGTTGGCCGAACTGGAAGCCGACCCGCGCGTGGCCTGGGCGGCTCCGGTGGGTTTCGGCGACTATTACGGCGACATTCCCCTGGTCGGCACCACCACCCGGCTGGTCGAGGAAATGGTGCCCGCCTTTGCCGGCGGCCGCATGTTCGTGAACCACGGCGAGGCGGTGGTCGGCGCCCGCGTGCCCTTGCAGATCGGCGCCCGCATCACCCCCTCGCATGGTGCGGTCTCGCATGGTGGCGCGGCGCATGAGGATGTCGAATATCACGTCGTCGGCCGCTTGCAGCCCACTGGCACGGCCTGGGACCGCGCCATCCTGGTGCCGATCCGCGCGGTCTGGGCGGTGCATGGCATGGCCGGCGGGCATGGGCACGGCCACGACGCGCAGCCCGGCCACGACGACCACGATCATGCGCATGTCGAGCCCTCGGCACCGCTGGACGAGAGCTGGCATGGGGCCGGGACGCCGGGCCCGCCGGCGGTGCTGGTCAAGCCCGCCAGCATCGCCGACGCCTACAAGCTGCGCCAGGAATACCGCGCCCGCCCGGATACGCTGGCGGTGTTCCCGGCCGAGGTGCTGACCGGGCTTTACGGGCTGATGGGCGACGCGCGGCAGGTGCTGGCGGCGGTGGCCATCGGCGCGCAGGCCCTGGTCGCGGTGGCGCTGGTCATGGTGACGGTGATCCATGTCGGCCAGCGCCGGCGCCAGGTCGCGGCGCTGCGCGCCTTCGGCGCCCCGCGCGGCGCGATCTTCGTGCTGGTCTGGTCGCAGATGCTGGTGCTGCTGGCGGCGGGCATCGTGCTGGGCCATGCCGCCGGCTGGCTGGCGGCGGTGCAGCTGTCGCGGCTGGTCGCGGCGCGGCAGGGGTTCGAACTGCCGGTGGAGTGGGCGGCCGGCGACGCGGGGGCCTTCGCGCTGCTGCTGGGCGTCGGCGCGGTGCTGGCGGCGCTGCCGGCCTTCATCGCCTATCGCCAGCCGGCGGTCGCCAGCCTGCGCGGCTAGCGGTTGCTCAGCAGCAGGTCGCGGCCGGCGAAAAGCCCGCCCGCGACCTCCATGGCAAGGCGTTGGGCGTCGCGCTCGCGGATCTCGGCCATCAGTTCCTCGGCCTCTTCCTGGCTGTCGCCCAGCTGCATCAGCGCCTCGCGGCCGATGGCGAAGCCGCTTTCCAGCGTCTCGCGGAGCTGGAAATCGGCGCCGGCATGCACCAGTTCCATCGCATGCTCGCGGTCGAAGGCGCGGGCGATCACCGGCACCAGCGGGAATTCCTGCTTCACCAGCTCGACGATGCGGGTGGTGGCGTGCCGGTCGCCGGGCAGGGCGAGGATCAGGCTGGCCTCGCCCGCGCCGGCGGCATGCAGCACGTCCAGCCGCGCGCCGTCGCCATACCAGATCTTGAAGCCGAATTCGTCGGCGTCGCGGATGGTCTGCGGGTCGCTTTCGATGATCGAGATCGAATGGCCGCGCGCGATCAGCGGCTGGCTGACGATCTGGCCCATGCGGCCGAAGCCGATCATCAGCACCCGCGCATTCAGCCCCTCCGCCGCCTCGACCCCGTCGAGCGAGGGCACGGGCTTCGGCATCAGCCGGTCGTGCAGGATGATCATCAGGGGCGTCAGCACCATCGAGACGATGACGATGGCGGTCAGCGTGGCGTTTTCCTGGCCGCTGATGATGTCGAACTGCATGGCGGTGGCATAGAGCACAAAGGCGAATTCGCCGCCCTGCGCCATCAGCACGGCGCGCTCCAGCGCCTCGGCATGGCCGGTGCGAAACAGCCGCGCCACGGCATAGATCACCAGCATCTTCAGGACCATATAGGCCGGCACGCAGATCGCGATCAGCGCCCAGTTGCGCGCGATCACGTCAAGGTCCAGCGCCATGCCGACACCCAGGAAGAACAGGCCCAGCAGCAAGCCGCGGAAGGGCTCGATATCGGCCTCGAGCTGGTGGCGGAAGCTGGATTCGGACAGCAGCACCCCGGCCAGGAAGGCCCCCATCGCCATCGACAGCCCGCCCCATTGCATCAGCAGCGCCGCGCCCAGCACGACCAGCAGCGCGGCGGCGGTCATGATCTCGCGCCCGCCGAAGCGCGCGAGCAAGCCGAACATCGGGTTCAGCAGATAGCGCCCGGCCAGCACCAGCGCGGCGATGCAGCCCAGGCCAAGCCCGATCCCGGCCAGCCGCTGCGCCAGCGTCACCGTCTCGGCCCCGGGGGCCAGAAAGGCGACCAGCGCCAGCAGCGGCACGATGGCCAGATCCTCGAACAACAGGATCGAGATGATGCGCCGGCCCTTGGGCAGCGCCATCTGGTTTCGCTCGCCGAGCATCTGCATGACGATGGCGGTCGAGGTCAGCACGAAGCCGGTGCCGGAAACGAAGCTGGCGGCGACCGGGAACCCCAGTGCCAGCCCGACGCAGGTCAGCAGCGCGATGGCCAGCGCCACCTGTGTCAGGCCCAGCCCGAAGATCTCGCCCCGCATCGCCCACAGGCGCGAGGGCTGCATCTCCAGCCCGATGATGAACAGGAACAGCACCACGCCCAGCTCGGCGACGGCGATGATGCTGCCGGGGTCGTGAAAGAAGCCAAGGCCGAAGGGGCCGACCGCCAGCCCGGCCGCCAGATAGCCCAGCACCGAGCCCAGGCCCGCCTTGCGAAAGATCGGCACCGCGATCACGGCGGCCGCCAGCAGCACCACCACCGGGCCGATATCGGCACCATGCGCGCCGTGCTGGGCGGCCTCGGCTGCGACTTCTGTAACGGCCATCGCTGTCTCCTGTTCGCGCAGGGCCAGCTTAGCGTGCGCCGCCGAGCTGTGAAGCCCCGGCGGCGCCTTAGGTCAACGCCAGCCGAGCGCCGGGGCGACGTGCTTGAGGATATTCTCGATCACATGGGCGTTGTATTCGACGCCCAGCGTGTTCGGCACGGTCAGAAGCAGGGTGTCTGCCTCGGCGATGCCTTCGTCCTTGCGCAGCTCCTCGATCAGCCGCTCCGGCTCTCCGGTATAGCCGCGGCCGAAGATCGAGCGGGTCTGCTCGATGAAGCCGATCTGGTCGGCCTCTTTCCCGCCGCGGCCGAAATACATCCAGTCGCGTTCGTCGGTCAGCGCAAAGATCGAGCGGCTGACCGAGACGCGCGGCGTGCCTTCGTGCCCGGCATCCTTCCAGGCCTCGCGATAGATGCGGATCTGCTCGGCCTGCTGGACGTGGAAGGGCTTGCCGTTCTCGTCGTCCTTCAGCGTCGAGCTTTGCAGGTTCATGCCAAGCTGCGCCGCCCATTTCGCCGTGGCGTTCGAGGCCGCGCCCCACCAGATGCGGTTGCGCAGGCCCGGGCTGTGCGGTTCCAGCCGCAGAAGGCCCGGCGGGTTCGGGAACATCGGGCGCGGGTTCGGCTGGGCGAAGCCCTTGCCCGCGAGCAGGTTCAGGAACACCTCGGCATGGCGCCGCGCCATGTCGGCGTCGCTCTCGCCCTCGGCGGGCTGGTAGCCGAAATATTTCCAGCCGTCGATCACCTGCTCGGGCGAGCCGCGCGAGATCCCCAGCTGCAGCCGCCCCTGCGCGATCAGGTCGGCGGCGCCGGCATCCTCGGCCATATACAGCGGGTTTTCATAGCGCATGTCGATGACGGCGGTGCCGATCTCGATCCGTTTCGTGCGCGCGCCGACCGCCGCCAGCAGCGGGAAGGGCGAGGCGAGCTGGCGCGCGAAATGGTGCACGCGGAAATAGGCGCCGTCCGCGCCCAGCTCCTCGGCCGCGACGGCAAGGTCGATGGATTGCAGCAGCGTGTCCTGGGCGCTGCGGGTGGCGGCGGCCGGTTCGTCCGACCAATGGCCAAAGGACAGGAATCCGATCTTCTTCATGGTGTTTCCTTGATTTCCGCCTGCCAGGGCGGGGTTTTCAGCGCGGCGGCCAGATGGTCGACGAAACGGCGCAGCTTGGCCGGCATGGGCGAGACGGGGGGCCAGACGGCGACGATGGGCAGCCGGCGGGTGGGATAATCGGGCAGCACGCGCTCCAGCGTGCCATCGGCCAGCGCCGGGGCGACGATGAAGCCGGGCAGGATGGCCAGGCCCAGGCCCTGGATCGCCATGCAGCGGATCGCCTCGCCATTGTTCAGCGAGATCCGCCCGCCGATCATGGGCGAGACGAAGCGGTCGCGCTCCTGGAACTGCCAGAGCTGGCTGTTCGGGACGTGGCTGTAGCCGATGCCCTGGTGGTCGCGCAGATCGGCCAGCGTTCGCGGCCGGCCCATCCGGTCCAGATAGGCGGGGGCGGCGACGGCGACGCTTTGGTCCTCGCAGAGCTTGCGCTGCATCAGCGCCTTGTCGCGCATCTTGCCGACGCGGATGCCGATGTCGAAACCCTCGCGCGCCAGGTCGCGGGTGCGGTCGTCGTAATCGACGCTGATCTCCAGTTCGGGGTTCGCCTCGGCGAAGCTGGCGATGATCGGGCCCAGGTGCAACACGCCGAAGCTCATCGGCGCGGCGATGGACAGGCTGCCACGCAGCGGCGCCACGCCGTCCATATCCCAGGCGGTGCTTTCCGCCGCCGCGACCAGTTCCGACAGCGCCGGGCGCAGCCGTTCGGCCAGGCGCGACGCGGCTTCGGTCGGAGTGATGCGGCCGGCGTTGCGGCGAAACAGCGCCGCGCCCAGCGTCGCCTCCAGGTCGGTGATCCGCTTGCTGACCACGGATTTCGACAGGTTCAGCCGCGCGGCGGCGGCGGTCACCGTGCCAAGCTCCATCACGGTCAGGAAGGTTTCGAGGTCGTTCAGGTCATAGCGCATGACATGAAGATAGGGCGCGGACCTGCCGGCGGAAAGCCCCAACCGTTCGATCCAGTCGAACGCGAGGTTCGCGACCCGTCTGGTGGCGGAAACGCGCGCCAGGGCCGATATTGGCTGCAACGAAAGGAGGAGCACCATGCAGCTCACCGGAATACACCACCTGACGGCGATCACCGCCGATGCGCCCGGCAACCGGCGCTTCTATACGGACACGCTGGGTCTGCGCCTGGTCAAGAAGACCGTGAACCAGGACGACACCAGCGCCTATCACCTGTTCTATGCCGACGGGCTGGCGCAGCCCGGCACCGACCTGACCTTCTTCGACTGGCCGGCGGCGCGGGAACGGCGCGGCACCCATTCGATCAGCCGCACCGGCCTGCGCATCGCGCGGGACAGTTTCGACTTCTGGGCCAGGCGGCTTGGCGATGCCGGGTTGACCAGGGGCGAGATCGCGACGCTGGACGGCCGCGCCAGCCTCGATTTCGAGGATCCCGAGGGCCAGCGCTTCCGCCTGACCGAGGATGCGCCCGGCAGCGTCGCCGCGCCTTGGGCGAAAAGCCCGGTGCCGGCGCAGCACCAGATCCACGGGCTGGGACCGATCACCATCTCGGTGCCGGACCTGGCGCCGACCGACATGGTGCTGACCCATGTGATGGCCATGCGCAAGACGCGCGACTATGCCAGCCCGGACGGGCAGGGCACGGTGCATGTCTATGAGATGGGCGAGGGCGGCCCCGCGGCCGAGCTTCACGTCGCGGTCCAGCCCGGCCTGCCGGTGGCGCGCCAGGGCGCGGGTGGCGTGCATCACGTCGCCTTCCGGGTGCCGGACAAGCCCACGATCCACGCATGGGCCGAGCGGCTGAACCAGATGCGCGTGCCGAGTTCGGGCGAGGTCGAGCGCTATTATTTCCGCTCGCTCTATTTCCGCGAGCCGGGCGGCAACCTGTTCGAGATCGCCACCGACGAGCCGGGCTTCGCCGTGGACGAGCCGCTGGAGAGCTTGGGCGAAAGCCTGTCGCTGCCGCCCTTCTTGGAAGGGCGCCGGGCGCAGATCGAAGCCGGGCTGCGGCCGCTGGACTGACCATCCCAGAAGGCAACAAGGCCGCCGGAGCGATCCGGCGGCCTTTTCCATGCGCTCAGCTCAGCAGCGCCATGCCGTTGCGGGCGTGCCGGTCGGCCATGCGGCGGCCGGGCGCGCCGGCGACCAGCAACCGGGCCGGGGCGGGCGCGTCCTGCGCCGCGAGCGCGGGAAAGATCTGCAGGATCTCGGCCCGCGCCGCGGGGCCGACGCTTTCCAGCGCCTGCGGGCCGGTGAACAGCGACTCGGTCTGCGCGCCGTTCGACCAGACCACCTGATGGCGGTCGAACAGGAAATGCACATAGGTCACGCTATCCAGATCGCTCGCCAGCGCGATGCCCGGAAGCGACAGCAACTGCTTGGCAGCGACCAGCACCTCGGCCGCGCCGAACATGCGCTGCGCGATCTTCGAGCGCACCAGCACCCGGTGCTGGGGCGAGACCAGCAGGTCGGTCAGCGGCAAGCCGTCGCCAAGCGCGCCGCGGGCAATGCGGACCGGGCGCAGATGCGGGCTTTGCGTCAGGTCGATCACGGCCCGGCCGATCCAGCGGATCGGCTGCGCGCCATGGTCGGCGGTCAGCACCAGCGCGCCCGGCGCCAGCGTCTCGACCGTGACCTCGCCCCCGGGGGTGCAGATCAGCGTGCCGGCGGCGAAGCAGACGAAATCCACCTGCGGCCGGTCGGTCAGCAGGCCGGCGGATTCGCTGCCGCTGGCCACCAGCGAGTTCAGCCGGATCGTGGTGATCGGCGCGCCGGACAGTACCGCATTGGTCGCCGCATTTTGCGAGGGTGCCAGGAACAGCTCGCCCGTCGTGCTCTGGAACAGGTTCACCGCCACGCTGCGGGTCGAGCCGTCGTCGAAGGTGATGGTGGCGTTATAGGTCGCGACGGCGTCGAAATCATAGGTCTCGGGCGTGCCGTCGCCGTCCAGGTCGGTGCGGAACTGGTCGGTGCCCAGGCGATTGTTCTGGTTCAGCACCGGCTGGCCGCGGCCGTCGTTCGGACCGTAGCGGTCCACCGTCTCGACCGACTGGATGTGAGCGTAAAGCGGATCGGTGCTGCTGCCGAAGGTGCGGCCGACATAGGAGGACGACCCGGCGTTCTCGGCATTGTTGTCGCCTTCGTGCGGATCCATCGCGGTGGCCATGCGGCCCAGATACAGCGCGTTCCAGGTGGTCGGCATTTCATCCTCATCCATGGGGTAAATTCGACCGCAACATGGGTGCAGATCTGCCGGACGCGCAAGGAAAACCATGCAAATTGGACAAAATGAATCTGCGGCCGAGCCAAGGTGAAACATAGTCACTTGATAAATCGTGGCAATATTCTGTCTAGGCCATATCGGTATGCACAATTTTAAGATTTATTGATCCATAATTCGCTTTTCGTTCATGCGGCGCCGCGGACATGCAAAGGGGCGGCCCGGAGGCCGCCCCTGCAAAAGTCGTGGTTTGGGGAATCAGGCGGTCTTGGCGCGCTGCGCCATGGTCGCCTCGGCCCACCAGTGCAGCTCGTCCAGCATGGCGTCGAGCGCGGGCTTCAGGTTGCCCTCGACCTCGGACATCGGGCCATTGGCGCCCAGCGGCGAGACCTTGAAGAAATCGCCGCCGCCCAGATGCACGGCATTGCGCAGCGGCACCATCTGCAGCTCGACGGCGATGCCGCGCAGGTGCTCGATGGCGCGGGCGGCGCCGACGCCGCCATAGCCCATGGCCGCGGCCGGCTTGCGGTTCCAATCCTTGTAGGCCTGGTCCAGCGCATTCTTCAACGAGCCGGTGACCGAGTGGTTGTATTCGGCGGTCAGGAAGATATAGCCGTCGAACTCGGCCAGCTTCTGCTGCCATTTCACCGCGCGCGGGTCCGAGGACGGCATCCACAGGTTCGAGGCGGCCTCGTTGAACAGCGGCAGGTCATAGTCGCGCAGGTCCACCAGTTCGAAGCGCATGTCCTCGCGCTTTTGCGCGTGTTCCAGCAGCCAGGCGGCCGGCTTGTCGGCAAAGCGCGTCTCGCGGGTCGAGCCGACGATGATGGCGATATTCGGTTTGGTCATCTGATCTGTCCTTGCTTTCATAGTGCCCGAGCGCGCGGGCGCAAATCCTTGTTCCCGCAATCTGGCGGGGGCGGCGCTTTCCGGCAAGCCGGACATATGGAAAAGCCGCGTTCGGATTTTGGAAACACCCGGAATGGAATCCGCGCCCCGGCCGGTCAGTCCTGCGCCAGCCAGCCCTGGGCCGCCGCCAGGTCCAGCGGCGACAGCTCGTGCCCGGCGGCAAGCGTCTCGGCCTGCAGATCGGCGCCGCTGGCGCGCAGCGCCTGCTCCAGCGCCGGCGCCATGCGGCCGAAGGGGTCGCGTGCGCCGTGAAGCAGCAGCGCCCGGCTGCCGGCCAGCGCATCGGGTACCAGCGCCGGCGGGTCCTCCAGCACCTGGATGCCGCGCAGCAGCACCGCCCGGCGGATCAGCCCGGGATGCAGCTGCAGCAGCGCCCCCAGCAGGTTGGCGCCGTTCGAATAGCCCAGATAGGTCAGCGCCTGCGGGTCCAGGGTGTAGGCCCGCGCCGCCTCGGCGATGAAGCCGGCGAAGGCCTCGGATTCGGCGCGGATGTCGGCCTGGTCGTAGGTCACGGCGTCGAAGCGGCGAAACCAGCGGTTGATGCCTTCCTCGGTCGAGCGGCCGCGCACGCCCAGCAGCGTCGCGCGGGGCGCCAGCCGGGCGGCCAGCGGCATCAGGTCGGCCTCATTGCCGCCGGTGCCGTGCAGCAGCACGATGGTGCTGCCATCGGGGCTTTCCGGCCGGTGGAAGCGGTGGATGAAATGCAGATTGCGCATCGGGCTCCTTTCCTCGCCCGGCAGGGCGATTTGCGGCAGGATCACGCGCAGGTCTTCGGCGCGCGCCGCGTCATGGGGGGGCACGAACAGCGTTCGGCCCAGCTCCTCCGGCGCCTCGTCCACGGTGAGGCCGGGGGCGTCGGTGGCATATTCCAGCAGCGTGCCCGCCGGTTCGCGGACATAGAGCGACAGGAAATACTTGCGGTCGTGCACATGTGTCACGTCGGTGCCCTGCAGCGCCTGCCGCATCGCCCGCACCGCATCGGCGTCGCCTGCGCGGAAGGCGACGTGATCGAGGATGCCGGTGCCGGGGATGCCGGGAAAGAAGCCGGTGGCGTCGCGGATGTCGATCGCGTCCCGGTCCGAGACCAGCCGCCGCACCGCGCCCTCGGCCGGGCCGGGGCGATAGCCGAAGCGGGCGACGAAAGCCGCGGTCTCGGCCGGCTTTTCGGTCAGCAGCGTCACCGACCGCAGCCGGGTCGGGGCGATGGGATCGGGCAGGGGCGCGGCGGCCGGCAGGTCCAGCCCCACCAGCTTGACGATGATCCCGTCCGGGTCCTTCAGCCGCAGCACCGTCTCGCCATGTTCGCGCACCGGGCCCTCGACGGGGATGCGCGCGGTCATGGCGCGGGTCAGCCATTCGCCGATGCTGTAGGGCGGCACGGCCAGGGCAATCTCCGCGACCTGGCCGTGGCCCACCCGGCCCGGCGCGCCGTCTTCCCACACCAGGAAGGTGATGAGCGAGCCGGGCGAGCCCAGGGCATCGCCATAGAACAGGTGCAACTGCTCGGCATCCTCGAAACCGCCCGTGCGCTTGACCAGCCGCAGGCCCAGGAAGCCGGCATAGAAATCGACATTGGCCTGCACCCGGCGGGTGATGCCGGTGACGTGATGGATGCCGGTGGGCATGATGCTCTCCTTATTCGCCCGCCTCGCGGGCCAGGACACGTTGCACGGCGGGGTCCGCCGCGATGCGGTCGTGCAGGGCCTGGACATTGGCCCAAGGTCCGGTGCCTTCGGGCAGCAGCTTCGCGGCCCAGCGGATCATCGGGAAGGCATAGGCGTCGATGATCGAGCGGCTGTCGAGGATCCAGTCGCGCCCGGCCAGGTGGTCATCCAGCAGCTTGAGTTTCCTGCGCACCAGCTTGCGGCCCGCTTCCTGCGCCGCCTCGCGGTCGGCGGGGACGGCGCCGGTGGTATAGCGCTGCGGCATGAAGATCGGGAAGAAGGCCGGGTGCAGGTCGCCGGTCAGGAAGCTGGACCAGCGCTCCAACTCGGCCTGGCCGCGGATGTCCGGCGCGCCGCCCAGCCCGGCCTCGGGGTGCTTGCGCGCCAGGTAATGCAGGATCGCGCCGCATTGCGTCAGGATCCAGCCGTCATCCTCGATCAGCGCCGGGACCGCGCCCGAGGGGTTGGCGGCCAGAAGCTCGGCCGAGCCGAACTCGACGTTCTGTTCCTCATAGGGCGCGCCGATCCATTCCAGCGCGACATGCGGGGCCAGCGAGCAGGCGCCGGTGTGGTAAAGCAGCTTGGGCATGATGTCCTCCGTTCGTTCGGGACCAACATAGCCCGGCCGCGCCGGTTCCCTACCGCAAACGGGCGGAACGCGGCGTTTGGCATGGACGAACGGAGCGGCGGGTCAGCCGCGATGCGCACCCGCGGCGAGGCTGGCCACGAAGTCGAGGATCTCGGGCACCGGACGACCCTCGCCGATCTGCTTGACGATGGCGCTGCCGACGACGCAGCCGTCGGCCACCCTCGCCACCGCCTGCGCCGCCTCGGGGGTCGAGATGCCGAAGCCCACGACGACGGGCAGCCCGGCTGCGGCGCGGATGCGGGCGACCTCGGGCGCGACCTCGGCGGCATTGGCGGCCGGGCCGCCGGTGATGCCGGTGACGCTGACGTAATAGACGAAGCCGCTGGTGTTCTGCACCACGGCGGGCAGGCGGCGGTCGTCGGTGGTGGGGGTCGCCAGGCGGATGAAGCTGATGCCCTTGGCCCGGGCGGGCAGGCACAGCTCGGCATCCTCCTCGGGCGGCAGGTCGACGACGATCAGCCCGTCGACGCCGGCCTCGGCGGCCTCGGTCAGAAAGCGATCGACGCCGCCCGCGCGCGCGTAGATCGGGTTGTAATAGCCCATCAGCACGATCGGCGTGGCGTCATCCCCGGCCCGGAAGGCACGCACCATCTCCAGCACCCGGCTGACGCTGCCGCCGGCGGCCAGGGCGCGCTGGCCGGCGGCCTGGATGGTCGGGCCGTCCGCCATCGGGTCGGTGAAGGGCATGCCCAGCTCGATGATGTCCACCCCGGCGCCGGGCAGGCCGCGCATGATCGCAAGCGACTGGTCGTAATCCGGGTCGCAGCCCATCATATAGGCGACGAAAGCCTTGCCGCCGGTCTCGGCCGCCTTGGCGAACGTATCGTCAATTCTGCTCATGCGCCGGATCTCCCCTGTTCGGCCAAGCCCTAGCCCGCGGCGTGGGCAAGATCAACGCCCCGCCACTGGACTTGCGCGTCACCGCCCCATAATAAGCGCGGAAATCCGGGGAAAGGGATAGATCATGGGCTTTCGCATGGGGATCGTCGGCCTGCCGAACGTGGGCAAATCGACGCTGTTCAACGCGCTGACGAAAACCGCCGCCGCGCAGGCCGCGAACTTTCCCTTCTGCACCATCGAGCCCAATGTGGGCGAGGTCGCCGTGCCCGACCCGCGGCTGGACAAGCTGGCCGCGATCGCGGGCAGCAAGCAGATCATCCCGACCCGCATCACCTTCGTCGATATCGCGGGCCTGGTGAAGGGCGCCAGCAAGGGCGAGGGTCTGGGCAACCAGTTCCTGGCCAATATCCGCGAGGTCGATGCCATCGCCCATGTGCTGCGCTGCTTCGAGGATGGCGACGTGACCCATGTCGAGGGCCGCGTCGATCCCATCGCCGATGCCGAGACCATCGAGACCGAGCTGATGATCGCCGACCTGGAATCGGTCGAGCGCCGGCTGGCCAATATCGCCCGCAAGCTGAAGGGCGGCGACAAGGAGGCCGTGGCGCAGGAAAAGCTGCTCAAGGCCGCGCAGGCGGCGCTGGAATCCGGCAAGCCCGCCCGCACCGTCAAGGTCGATGACGAGGACCAGAAGGCCTGGGGCATGTTGCAGCTGCTGACCGCCAAGCCGGTGCTGTTCGTCTGCAACGTCGAGGAAGACAAGGCTGCCACCGGCAACAGCCAGTCCGAGCGCGTGGCCGAGATGGCGCGGGCCCAGGGTGCCGGCCATGTGGTGATCTCGGCCAGGATCGAGGAAGAGATCAGCCAGCTGCCCGCAGAAGAGGCGACCATGTTCCTCGAGGAGATGGGCCTGCACGAGGCCGGGCTCGACCGGCTGATCCGCGAGGGCTACAGGCTGCTGGGCCTGGAGACCTATTTCACCGTCGGGCCGAAGGAAGCCCGCGCCTGGACCATCCACAAGGGCACGCTGGCCCCGGCGGCGGCAGGCGTGATCCATGGCGATTTCGAGCGCGGCTTCATCCGCGCCGAAACCGTCGCCTATGACGATTACGTCACCTACAAGGGCGAGGCCGGCGCGCGCGAGGCCGGCAAGTTCCGCGTCGAGGGCAAGTCCTACGAGGTGCAGGACGGCGACGTGCTGCACTTTCTTTTCAACGCCTGACGCCCGGCTGTCAGGGGCGGACGCAAGGCCCGCCCCGGCCGGCTTCAGTTCGACAGGGCCTGGAGCAGCTGCATGACCGCCAGCACGCGCTGGGTCTTGCTGTCCACGCGATAGATCTGGTTGTCGTCGCGGTAATAGTTCCAGTTCTGCCCCTGTTGCAGCGCATAGAGCCGCGGATCGGCGATGCGCTGATATTGCCCCGGGTTGAACACGTCGCCGATGCCCGGGCGATAGCGGACCAGGCGCTGCACCCGCTCCTTGCGCAGGCATTCGCCGCGATACCAGACCAGCCCGCCCGGGCAGCCGCGCCGTGCCTCGTGGCGCTTCCAGTCGCGGCGGTCCTTGCGGTGGTCGTCGTGCTTGTGGCTGTGATGGCGGTGCCACGCGCGATCACGGTCGTGGTCGCGGTCGCGATCGGCCAGCGCCGGGGTGGCGAGGCTGCCGGCCAGCGCAAGCAGCAGGGCAAAGCGGAAGGGGCGATTCATTCCAGGCTCCATGGCGGTTTCCCGCATGGCATAACGCGGCTTTCGGGCGGGTTTTAGCTGTCCGGCAGGCTTAGCCCGCCCCATGCGCGACAAGCCGCCGATACGGCGCCTTATTCCCCCGCGCCGCCCTGCAACAGCCGCTGCCCGGCGCGGATCGAGCCGTCCTGCACGTCGCGGCCCAGGGCTGCGCACAGCGCGTCCAGGTCGCGCGCCCGCATCGCGGCCAGCATTTCCTTGTGGCGGTCGTCCGGCGCGCCGGCGTCCAGATGTTCGATGGCGCGGCGCTGGAACGGTCCCAGTTGCAGCCAGACGCTCTCGATCAGCGGGATCACCGCCTGGTCCGGGTTCAGCCCGTAAAGCCGCTTGTGGAACTGCTGGTTCAGCCGGGTCAGCCCGTCCAGGTCGCGCGCGGCCAGCGCCGCGTCCATCTGGTCGTCGATCCCGGCCAGCCCGGCGATGGCCACGTCCGAAAGCCAGGGAAAGGCGCGCGCGGCGGCATGGATCTCCAAGGCGATGCGCAGGCGCACCAGTTCCTCGAACCGGCCCGGCGTCATCTCGGGGATGCGCAGCCGGCGGTTGCCCAGCACCTCGATGGCGCTTTCGGAACTCAGCCGCCGCACCGCCTCGCGGATCGGGGTCGGGCTGAGGCCCAACTGCCCGGCCAGGCCGCGAAAGGTCAGCGCCGTGCCCGGCCGCAGCGCGCCCAGCATCACCGCATTCCTGAGCCGCAGATAGGCGTATTCCTGCGTGGTCATCGCCGCGTCGCGCGGGATCTCGGGAAGCTCGGGTTGGATCATCGGCGGGGCCTTGCGGGGCTGGGACGGTGAAGGATGCCCCGAAGCCCGAGTTGACTCAAGCGCGAATTTCGATCACATATTAAGAAATGATATCACAAAATTCCGAACGTGATCGACAACGGGGAGAGACGGACATGAGCAAACCCGATCCGATGGCCTGGCTGGCGGACCGTCCCGCCATCGAGACGATCTTTGCCTGCATCTGCGACCTGAACGGGGTGATGCGCGGCAAGCGCGTGCCGGTGGACCAGCTCGACAAGATCACCTCGGGCGCGCTGCGCATGCCGCTGTCCTTGCTGGGCATGGACATCTGGGGCGAGGATATCGAGGGCAACGAGCTGGTCTGGGACACCGGCGACGCCGATGGCCTGTGCGATTTCACCGGCCGGCCGCTAAGCCCGGTGGACTGGACCTCGCGCCCGGCGGCCTTCGCGCTCTTGTGGATGCGGCAAGAGGACGGCACGCCCTTCATGGGCGACCCGCGCCGGGCGCTGGCGGCGGTGGTCGACCGCTACAAGGCGCTTGGCCTGACCCCGGTGGTGGCGACCGAGCTGGAATTCTATGTCGTCGATCCCTCGGGCACGGTGCCGCAGCCGCCGCGCTCGCCCGTCACCGGCAAGCGGCTGGATTCGGACGGCGCGCTGTCGCTGGACGAGTTGCAGCATTTCGACGCCTTCCTGAACGAGGTCTATGACGCCTGCGCCAGCCAGGGCATCCCGGCCGATGCGGCGATTTCGGAAAACGGCGCCGGCCAGTTCGAGATCAACCTGCTGCATGTCGCCGACCCGCTGGAGGCCGCCGACGACGCGGCGCTGTTCAAGCGCCTGGTGCGCGGCATCGCCCGCAAGCACGGTTTCGCCGCCACCTTCATGGCCAAGCCCTATGGCGACCGCGCCGGTTCGGGCATGCATGTGCATTTCTCGCTCGAGGACGCCCAGGGCCGCAACGTCTTTGACAATGGCGGCAAGGAGGGCACCGACATGATGCGCCATGCCGTCGCCGGCCTGCTGCGCACCATGCAGGAAAACGCGCTGGTCTTCGCCCCGCACGAGAACAGCTTTCGCCGGCTCTTGCCCGGCGCGCATGCCCCCTCGGCCGTGGCTTGGGGCTATGAGAACCGCACCGCGGCGATCCGCATCCCCGGCGGCAGCCGCAAGGCGCGCCGCATCGAGCATCGCGTGGCGGGCGCCGATGCCAACCCCTATCTGGTGCTGGCCTCGATCCTGGGCGGCGCGCTTCTGGGCATCGAGAACGCCTGGGAGCCGCCGCCGCCCATCGAGGGCGACGCCTATTCGCTGGAGCTGGAAACCCTGCCGCCCGACTGGGCCTCGGCCATTGACGCCTTCGCCAAGGGGCCGCTGATCGAACAGATCTACAGCAAGCGGCTGCGGCGCATGTTCGTGCAATGCAAGTTGCAGGAATTGCGCCGCTTTACCCGCCAGGTCACCGAATTCGAATATCACTCCTACCTGGAGGCCGTCTGATGCCCTCGTCCCATGAATCCCCGTCCTATGCCGGCAACGGCGACCACACCGGCAGCTATTACGCCGCCTCGGCCAATCCGGCGCCGCTGCGCCCGCAACTGCAAGGCCTGCACGAGACCGAGATCTGCGTGCTGGGCGCCGGCTACAGCGGGCTTTCGACCGCGCTGCACCTGGCCGAAAAGGGCCACCAGGTCACGGTGATCGAGGGCGCGCGCATCGGCTGGGGTGCCTCGGGGCGCAATGGCGGCCAGATCGTCAACGGGCTGAACGCCAGCCTGCAGACCATCCAAGCCCGCTATGGCCAGGACACCGCCCGCTTCGTCGCCGGGCTGGTGATGGAGGGCGGCGACATCATCCGCGAGCGCGTCGCGACCTATGGCATCGACTGCGACCTCAAGCCCGGCAATGTCTTTGCCGCCCTGACCGGCGCGCATCTGCGCGAGCTGGAAGAACGCTGGACGCTCTGGCGCGGCTACGGCATCGACAGCCAGCAGATGCTGGATGCCGGCCAGATGCAGGCCCATGTCGCAAGCGACCGCTATGTCGGCGGCATGATCGACCACAAGGGCGGCCACATGCACCCGCTGAACCTGGCCCTGGGCGAGGCGGCGGCGCTGGAAAGCCTGGGCGGCACCGTCTTCGAGATGTCGCCGGTCGTCTCGGTCGATCACCAGGCGCCGCGCCCCTCGCTGAAGACGGCGCAGGGCGAGATCCGCGCCCAGGTGCTGGTGCTTTGCGGCAATGCCTATCTGGGCCATGTCGTGCCGACGCTGGAAAACCGGGTCATGCCGGTCTCGACCCAGATCATGGCGACCGAGCCTCTTGGCGCGGAACGCGCGGCGGCGCTGATGCCTTCGGACGTCTGCATCGAGGATGTGCGCTACATCCTCGACTACTACCGCATGTCGGCGGACAAGCGGCTCTTGTTCGGTGGCGGCACGGTCTATGGCGGCGCCGACCCCAGCGACATCAAGGCCAAGCTCTGGGGCAATATGCTGAAGGTGTTCCCGCAGCTCGGGACGGTGCGGATCGATTATGCCTGGTCGGGGAATTTCGCGCTGTCCTTCAGCCGGGTGCCGCAGATGGGCCGGATCGGGGCGAATACCTATTTCGCGCACGGCTACTCGGGCCATGGCGTCACCGGCAGCCACACCTTCGGCCGCATCCTGGCCGAGGCGATCCACGGCGACAGCAGCCGCTTCGACACCTTCGCCGCCGTGCCCTGGATCCCGTTCCCGGGCGGTCGCACCTTCCGCGTGCCCTATTCGATGATCGGCTCCTGGTGGTACGGGCTGCGCGACCGGCTGGGGATCTAGCCCCGACCGCCATCCAGCCCGCCCGGGAACACCCGGCTGGAGCGCAGATCGGCCTCGGTCATGGTCGACAGCGCCGCGGCATCGACCGGGGCCGTGGCCGAGAACAACCGGTTCGCCTGCCGCAGCGGCGCCCGGTCCAGCGCATCGCGGATCGACCGGGTATTGGCGAAATGCGGCTGCGCCCGGCGCAGGCTCGGCCATGGCCGTGCGGGCGCCGGCGTCGAAGCCATACCCCTGCGCCGGCAGCATCGCCTCCGAGATCCGCGCCAGGTCCGCATCCGCGCAATCGGGGAACTCGATGTAAGCCGGGACTGGCGGAAAGAACCGGTCCATGCGGTCAGCATAGCCGGCCATGATGACCACCAGGCCGTCGCGGTTGTCTCCATCACTTGCAACAGGATCTCGATGGCCTCCTGGCCATAGTCGCGCTCCTTGCCGGGCTTGTAGAGGTCATAGGCCTCGTCGATGAACAACAGGCCCCCATGGCCTTCTCAGCACCTCCCCGGTCTTGGGCCGGCATGGCCGATATACTGCCGACCAGGTCGTCGCGGGTCACGCTCACCAGCTGTCCCTTGCGCACATAGCCCAGCCGGTGCAACAGCCCGGCCATCTTCAGCGCCACCGTGGTCTTGCCGGTGCCGGGATTGCCGGTAAAGCTCATGTGCCGCGTCGGCGCCTCATGCGCCAGGCCCAGGTCGCGCCGCGCCCGCTCCACCAGCAGCAAGGCCGCCGTCTCTCCGATGCGCGCCTTGACCGGCGCCAGCCCGATCAGTTCGCGGCCCAGCCCGTGCAGGATCTCGCGCACGCCCGAGGAACCGTAATCGGCCTTCATATCGACCGTGGCGGCCTTCTCGCCCCTATCGCCATCCATCGGGTTTTTTCTGTTTTCCAAATACCCTCGGGGGGTGAGGGGGGCGGAAAGCCGCCGCCATCGCCGGGCCGCCAGGCCCGGCAGCCACCAGCTGGCACCGGCCTGGGTGCCCATCGGGTGGCCGATGGTGCCGCCGCCGAATTGCAGCACCACGTCGTCGCCGAACAGGTCCAGCAGCTGATGCATCTGCCCGGCATGGGTGCCGCCCGAGGCGACTCACCTTCTTCAGGTTGCCCCCGTCCTGCGCGAAGAAGAGGCCGCGCGGCAGGTCCACCTCGTTCACCATCAGCGGATCGCCTTCCAGCTTGCCGATGGCGGTGCCGCAATGCAGGTGGTCGACCCCGGCCATGCGCAGCCATTTCGCGATGACGTGGAAGCTGACGCCGTGGTTCTTTTGCCGGGTATCGGTGCCGTGCCCCGGCGCGCTGCATGTGCAGGATCAATTCGTTCTGCCGGCACCGTAATGGCCCTTGACCTCGCCGGTCGCGGCCTTGGCCTTGTTGACCGCCTCCATGCAGTAAAGGAAGCGGTCGCGCCAATGCTTGAAGGGCTGCGCGTTGATGCTCTCGTCGTCCTTCATGAAGTCGAGCCCGCCCTTCAGCCGCTCATGGACCACGCGGCCGTCGTTCTTGCCCGACAGCCCAGCTTGGGTTTGGTTGTGGCGCCGAGCAACGGGCGGCCGAACTTGTCCAGCCGCCCGCGCTCGACCACGATGCCGGTGGGGGATCCGGCAAACGTCTTCAGATAGGCAATGGGAAAGCACATGTCCTCGAGCCGCGCCGCCTTCAGCGGCTTGACGCTGAAGACATTGTCGATGATCGAGGCGGTCATATTGGCGCCGGCGCCTTCCTCGAACAGGATCAGATCATGGGCGATGTCGCAGACATACTGCCCCGGCGTGCCCGGCACCGGCTCGACCCTGTAGGCTTTCGCGCGATACTGGTCGCAGGCGGTCAGCCGGTCGGTCCAGGTCGCGGCCGAGCTTTCGCCGGCCGCCGCCGCCGCCGCTTCGATCGGGTCCACGCCCTCCTGCGGGGTGATGCGGAACAGCGCCAGCACATCGGTGTCCCTGGGCTGGTAGTCGCCGTCCCAATAGCCCATCTGCGCATATTCCAGCACGCCCGCGGCATAGCGCTGCTTCTCGTCGGTGATTTCGGACCGGGCCATCTCGTGCATGGCGAAGCCTTCCTTCAGGCGCGTTTCGATTCGCTGACCAGCCGCAGGATCATCGGCGTCAGGATCAGCTGCATGGCGAGGTCGAGCTTCGGCCCCGGGACGACGATGGAATTGGCCCGGCTCATCCACGAGCCCTGCAGCATCGAGGTCAGATAGGGAAAGTCGATGCCGCGCGGGTTCTTGAAGCGGATCACCACCAGGCTTTCGTCGGCGGTCGGGATCCAGCGCGCGATGAACGGGTCCGAAGTGTCGACCACCGGCACGCGCTGGAAGTTGATGTCGGTCTGGGTGAATTGCGGGCAGATGACATGCACATAGGCATGCATCCGGCGCAGGATCACATCGGTCACCGCCTCGGTCGAATAGCCGCGGCTGGCCTTGTCGCGGTGGATCTTCTGGATCCATTCCAGGTTGATGACCGGCACCACGCCGATCTTCAGGTCGGCATGGCCGGCGATGTCCAGGGTCTCGGTGCGGACGGCGCCATGCAGCCCCTCGTAGAACAGCAGGTCCGAAGTCGGGTCGAACTTCGCCCAGGGGGTGAAGGTGCCGGCGGCGACGCCCCGTTCCTTGGCCTCGTCCTCGTCATGGATGTAATGGCGCTTCTCGCCCATGCCGGTGGCGCCATAGTCGCGAAACACCTGCTCCAGCTTTTCCAGGTCGTTGGCGTCCAGGCTGAAATGGCTGAAGGTATGGTCGCCGGCCTCGGTGCGGCGCGCCAGTTCCGCCTTCATCGCGGCGCGGTCGTAGCGGTGGAAGGCGTCGCCCTCGATGCTGACGGCGCGGATGCCCTCGCGGCGAAAGATCTGGTCGAAGGTGTTCTTGATCGTCGTGGTCCCGGACCCCGACGAGCCTGTGACCGAGATGATCGGGTGTTTCCTGCTCATGCTCTCCTCTCAGGCCCGGAACAGGCCGCGATGTCCGAACAGCGCCGAGACCTCGGGCTCCGGCAGGTCGTGATAGGCGGCGATGCGCGCGACCTTCTCGGTCGAGCCGAAGGCGAAGGGGATGCGCTGGTCCAGCCCGGCCGGGCGCAGGCCCAGAACCGGCTCGCACAGGTCGGTGGCGCTGCCGCCGGCCGCTTCGATCAGCAGCGCGATCGGGGCGCAGTCATGGACCAGCCGCAGCCGGCTTGCCGCGTTGCGGACGTCGCCGCCGGGTTGCAGGAACACGCCGCCATGCATCAGGATGCGATGCGCCTCGGCCACCAGCGAGGCCAGCCAGCGCATGGCGAAGTTCTTTTTCCGCGGCCCGTCGCTGCCGGCCAGGCAATCGTCGATATAGGCCCGCACCGGGCGCGGCCAGTGCCGGTAATGCGCCACGTCGATGGCGAATTCGAAGGCGCATTTCGGCATGCGCAGCCGCCGGTTCACCAGCCGGAAGACCCGGGTGTCGGGGTCCAGCAGGTAATGCTGCACCCCGTCGCCGAAGCTGACCATCATCATGCAGCGCGGGCCGTGAATGACATAGCCCGCCGCCAGCTGCTCGGCCGGCGGGCGCAGGAAGCTCTCGGTCGCGGTATCGGCGGCGGCATGCAGCGAAAACAGCGTGCCGGTGGCAAGCTCGATGCCGATATTGGCGCTGGCGTCGAGCGGCGTCAGCGCCAGGGCGAAGCCGCCCTGCGGGTCCAGCCCGGCCGGGCCGTTGCCCATGTCGAGCCAGCGCAGCCCGGCGCCGGGCAGGGCGCGGGTGAAGACGGCGGCGGCCTCGCGCTCCAGCCGCGCGGGCGCGCGTGGGTCGGTCGCGGCGCGGCGGATCAGCCCGGCCAAGGCGACGCTGCCGCTGGCCAGCGCCTGCATCGCCGGGCGCAATTGCGCCGGGATTTCCGCGCTTTCCATGCTCTCGGCCGTCATCCGTCTCCCCCCGAAACGTCCGGAGACTTGTTGACACGGCGGCGCCTTTCAGAACATTTAATAATACAGAAATCGTTTTCGGAAATTCTGAATGGCTCGCATCGACGCCGTGACCCTGCGCCACCTGCGGGCGCTGCGCGCCGTGACCGGCAGCGGTTCGCTGACCGCGGCCGCGGCCGAGCTGGGGCTGACGCCGCCGGCGGTGCATGGTCAGCTGCGCGCGCTGGAGGATCTGATGGGCGCCGCGCTGGTCTGCCGCGGCGAGCACGGCGCCTTCCTGCCCACGGACGAGGGCCGGGCGGTGCTGGCCGCCGAGGCGCAGATCGCCATCGCGCTTGACGGTTGCGCGCGGCGGGTGGCGGCGCTGCAAAGCGGCCATGTCGGCAATGTCTCGCTGGGGGTGATCTCGACCGGCAAGTATTTCGCGCCGCGCCTCGTTGCCGATTTGCGCCGCGCCTTGCCCGAGGTCGAGGTGACGCTGCGCATCGGCAACCGCGACGCGCTGATCCAGTGGCTGCAATCGCGGGCGCTGGACCTGGCGATCATGGGCCGGCCGCCGCGGGCGCCCGCCGTGGTGGCCGAGCTGATCGGCCCGCATCCCCATGTCATCATCGCGCCCGCCGGTCATCCGCTGGCCGATGCCGACCCGGCCACGCCGCAGGATTTGTTGGCCGAGACCTTCCTGGCGCGCGAGGCCGGCTCGGGCACCCGCATCCTGATGACCCGGCTTCTGGACCGGCTCGGCGAGGGCACGCCCTGGCGCATGGTCGAGATGGGCACCAACGAGACCATCAAGCAGGCGGTGATCGCCGGCCTTGGCATTGCGCTGATCTCGCAGCATACCGTGACCGAGGAACTGCGCGCCGGCCGACTGGTCGCGATCCGGGCCGCCGGCCTGCCCATCCTGCGCAGCTGGTTTCTGATGCGGCGCGAGGACATGGCGCTGTCGCCGGCCGGCCAGCGCGTCCACGATCACATCCTGGCGCAGCGGGGTGGTTTCCTGCCCCGGCTGGACGGCTGAGCGCGAAGGCTCCGGCGATCCGGCTCGCGCAGGGGGCAGGGCCTTTAGCAGGGCGAAAAGGATCGGCGGCCCGCTCATGGCAGACGGTCGCCCCGCCGGCATGGCCGGGGCGACCGCCGAAAGCGCGCGCGCCTTTGGCGCGGGGCTGGCCTAGTGCTCGGCCGGACGGATCAGCGGCACCTCGTTGCCGGCCGCGTCGAAAAGCTTGCCGTCCAGGAAATAGTCGCCGTCCTCGAGCTGCGAGATGTCGGTGTAACGGATCACCCGTTCGGCCGCGGCGCCGAAGACCGAGGGCTCTTCCGAATTCCCGGCCGTGAAGTGGTTGAACATCAGGTTCAGCAGGATCGCCATGATGGCCGAGGAGCTGATGCCGGAATGGAAGATGGTCTGCACCCAGGTCGGGAAATGGTGGTAGAACTCGGGCAGCATGATCGGCAGCGTGCCGAAGCCGATCGAGGTGGCGACGATGATCAGGTTCATGTTGCCGTGATAATCGACCTTGGCGAGCGTGCGGATGCCGCTGGCCGCAACCGTCCCGAACAGCACGATCCCCGCCCCGCCCAGCACCGGCATCGGGATGGTGGCGACGACGCGGCCCATGATCGGCAACAGGCCCAGGACCACCAGGATCAGCCCGCCGGTCGCCACGACATAGCGGCTTTTCACGCCGGTGACCGCGACCAGCCCGACGTTCTGGGCAAAGGCGCTTTGCGTGAACGACCCCACGACCGGCGCCAGCATCGAGGACAGCATGTCGGCGCGCAGACCGTCGCCCAGCCGGCGCGAATCGACCTTGGTCTCGACGATCTCGCCCACGGCGAAGATATCGGCCGAGGTCTCGACCAGCGTGACCAGGATCACGATGAACATCGAGATGGTCGCCGCCACGCCGAAGGTCGGCCAGCCGAAGTGGAAGATGTCGGGCAGCGCGAAGACCGCGCCATTGCCGACCTGGGAAAAGTCGGTCATGCCGGTCAGCCATGCGATCAGCGTGCCCGCGACCAGCGCCAGCAGGATCGACAGGCGCGAGATGGTGGCATTGCCGACCTTGCTGAGCAGCAGCACGATGGCCAGCGTCACCCCGGCCAGCAGGATGTTCTCCACGCTGCCGAAATTCTCGGCCTTGCTGTTGCCGCCCATGGCCCAGCGGCCGGCGACCGGCATCAGCGTCAGCCCGATGGTGGTGATGACGATGCCCGCGACCAGCGGCGGAAAGAAGCGCGTGATGCGTGAAAAGACCGGCGTGATCAGCAACCCCAGGAAAGAGGCTGCGATCACGGCGCCGAACACCGCCTGGATGCCGCCATTGCCCGAGATGGTGATCATCGTGGCGACGCCGGCAAAGGACACGCCCTGCACCAGCGGCAGCTGGCAGCCGAAGAAGGGCAGGCCCATGGTCTGCAGGATCGTGGCCACCCCGCCCGCGAACAGCGAGGCGGTGATCAAGAGCCCGATGTCGGCGGGCGTGAGCCCCGCGGCCTGGCCGACGATCAGCGGCACGGCGACGATGCCGCCATACATGGTCAGGATGTGCTGGATGCCGTAGGCGATATTGGCGAAAAGCCCGAGCTTCTCGTCCTCGGGCCGCGTGGCGGTCGCGGCCGGGGCCGAAGGCGGGGCCGAAGCTGGCGCCATGTCTGGGGTTGTCTGCACGGTTTTCTCCTCCGTCTCGTCGGACCCTGCGCTCTCTCCTCGCGGGGGTTGACCGGAATTTAGCGGGATGGCTGCCGGCTGACTTTGCATGATCGGTTTAAGCTAACCCAAGCTGCGGTAGAAAGTCGCAGGTTGGCACGCAGCCGGTCGCAGCCGCCGTCGGGGGCCGGCGGCGCGGGTTTCAAGGGGAATTTGCGGAAAGAAGAACCGGCCCGCGGGGGCCGGCCGGGCGTGGCTTAGCTGCCGCGATAGGTCGAATAGCCGTAGGGCGAGATCAGCAGCGGCACGTGGTAATGGTCCTGTTCCGACATGCCGAAGCGCAGCGGCACCACGTCCAGGAAGCGCGGCTGCGCCGCCTGGTGGCCGATGCCGTCCAGCCAGGCGCCGACATGGAACACCAGCTCGTATTCGCCGGCCTGGAACTCGGCCTCGGGCAGGATGTGCTTGTCGGTGCGGCCGTCGTGGTTGGTGACGGTCTCGGCGATCAGCCGGCGCTCGCCGTCCAGGCGATAAAGCTCGATCCGCATGCCCTGGGCGGGGCTGCCATTGGCGGTGTCCAGCACATGGGTGGTCAGATAGCCGGGCATAGTCTTCCTTTCCTTGTCAATCCGCCAGCCGCGCGATGGCACGGCGGGCCTGTTCGTTCAGGTGATTCGTATCGGCGCCGGTCAGGTGATGATCCTGCACCACGGCGCGGCCTTCGACATAGACCGCGCGCGGCCGGATCGGCGCGCAGAAGATCAGCGCCGCGACCGGATCCCATTGTCCGGCGGCCGGCAGTTCGGACACGTCCCACAGCACCAGGTCGGCGCGCTTGCCGGGCTCCAGCGCGCCGATGTCGCTGCGGCCCAGCACCCGCGCGCCGCCCAGGGTGGCGATCTCCAGCGCCTCGCGAGCGCCAAGCGCCGCCGGCCCGTCCTTCAGCCGCGCGACCAGCATGGCCTGCCGCGCCTCGAGCCCCAGATGCGAGCAATCGTTGCTGGCCGAGCCGTCGACACCCAAGCCCACCGGCACGCCGGCGTCGCGCATCTTGCGCACCGGCGCAATGCCCGAGGCCAGCCGCGCGTTCGAACAGGGGCAATGTGCCACGCTGGTGCCGGTGCGGGCGAACAGGTCGATCTCGCCCTCGGACAGTTTCACGCAATGCGCATGCCAGACGTCGTCGCCGGTCCAGCCCAGGCTTTCGGCGTAGTCGCCGGGCAGCATGCCGAAATTCTCCAGCGAATAGGCGATGTCCTCGTCGTTCTCGGCCAGGTGGGTGTGCAGCCGCACGCCCTTGTCCCGGGCCAGGATCGCCGCATCGCGCATCAATTCCCGGCTGACCGAGAAGGGCGAGCAGGGCGCCAGCCCGACCTGCACCATGGCGCCGGGGTTCGGGTCGTGGAAGGCGGCGACGACGCGCTCGCTGTCCTTGAGGATCGCGGCTTCGGATTCGACCAGCGCGTCGGGGGGCAGGCCGCCCTTGCTTTCGCCGATCGACATGGCGCCGCGGGTGGCGGTGAAGCGGATGCCGATATCCGCCGCCGCCTCGATGCTGTCGTCCAGCCGCGACCCGTTCGGGAACAGATACAGGTGGTCCGAGGAGCAGGTGCAGCCCGACAGCGCCAGTTCGGCCAGGCCGATCCGGGTGGACAGTCGAATGTCGTCGGGCGTCATGCGGCCCCAGATCGGATAGAGCGTGCGCAGCCAGCCGAACAGCGCCGCGTCCTGCGCCGCAGGCACCGCGCGGGTCAGGGTCTGGAACAGGTGGTGATGCGTGTTGATCAGGCCCGGGGTGACGACGCAGCCCCGCGCCTCGACCACTTCGGCGCCCTCGGCCACCAGGCCGGTGCCGACGGCGGAGATCACCCCGCCGTCGATCAGCACGTCGCCGCCCGCGATCTCGCGCCGGGCGCCGTCCATGGTGACGACCACCTCGGCGCCGCGAATGAGCAGGCGTTTTACCATCAATGAGCCTCCGCTGCATGGGCCGCCGCGGCGATTTCCTCGTCCGAGGTATGCGGCGCACCGTTGAAGAACCAGTTCAGTCCGACAGCGGCCAGCGCGGCCAGCAGGATGCCGGAATGGATCAGCGTGTGCAGCGAATGCGGCAACCACTGGTTGAAGTCGGGCGCGATCATCGGCACCATGCCGAGGCCGAGCGAGACGGCGACGATGAACAGGTTGTGCTTGTTGCCCTTGAAATCGACGGTCGACAGGATGCGGATGCCGGTCGCGGCGACCATGCCGAACATCACCAGGCCCGCGCCGCCCAGCACCGTGGTCGGCAGCGATTCCACCAGCGCCCCCATCTTGGGGATCAGCCCCAGCACGATCATGATTGCGCCGCCCGCCACGCAGACGAAGCGCGAGCGCACGCCGGTCACGCCGACCAGGCCCACGTTCTGGCTGAAGGACGTATAGGGGAAGGTGTTGAACAGCCCGCCGATGGCGGTGCCGAGCCCGTCCACGCGCAGGCCCGCGGCCAGCGCCTTGGGCGTCATGCGGCGGCCGCAGATGTCGGAAAGCGCCAGGAACATGCCGGTCGATTCGATCATGGTCACGAACATGACCAGAAGCATGGTCAGGATCATCACCGGATCGAAGATCGGCGCGCCGAAATGCAAAGGCTTTATCGGCGCGAACCAGGCCGCGCCGGAAACGCCGCCGAAATGCATCATGCCCAGGCTTGCGGCCAGGATGCCGCCGATGATGATGCCCAGAAGCACCGCGATATTGGCGACGAAGCCCCGCGCATAGCGCGCGATCAGCAGGATCGAGGCCAGCACGGTGATGCCGATCAGGATGCGCGGCAGCGAGGCATAGTCGGGATTGGCGACGGTCGGCAGCAGCTTGACGCCCTCGGGCACGCCGCCGGCGGCGATGGCGGTGTCAAGCCAGGCCTGGGCGGCGGGATCGACCAGCTTCGGCGCGGTCGGGCCGACCGGCAGGCCGAAGATCCAGTTGATGCCCACCGGCATCAGCGACACGCCGATGACCAGGATCACCGTGCCGGTGACGACGCTGGGAAAGAACCGCAGCATGCGGCTGACCAGCGGCGCGAACAGGATCGAGATCAGCCCCGCCGCCATGATGGCGCCGAACATCATCCGCGCGCCCTCGGGGCCGGGATTGGCCGAGGCGATGGCAACCATGGGCCCCACGGCCGCGAAGGTCACGCCCATCATCACCGGCAGCTTGATGCCGAACCATTGCGTGGCGCCGAAGCTCTGGATGATGGTGACGATGCCGCAGACGAACAGGTCGGCGGAAATCAGGAAGGCCACGTCCTGCGGCGAAAGCTGCAGGGCGCGGCCGACGATCAGCGGCACCGCGATGGCGCCGGCATACATGACCAGCACATGCTGGAGACCCAGGGTCAACAGCCGAGGAGCGGCGATGCGCTCCTCGACCGGATCGAACCCGGGCGGGGTTCGGTTCGCTTGCATTCGTCCCATACCTCCCAGTTTTCAGGACGTTACATTCAGATCTCGACGTCTTGCGCCAGCCCCTTTTCCTTGGCGATTTCAAGGACTTTTTGCGCCACGGCCAGGTCTTGCAGGCCCACGCCGGTGCCGTCGAAGATGGTGACTTCCGCGTCGTCGCGGCCCGGATCGTCGCCCGAGACCACCGCGCCCAGCTCGCCGATCGCCTCCTCCGCGATCAGGCCCGCCGCGATGGCGTGCTGGCATTCGCCGATCGTCACCGACTGCGCGACCTCGTCGGTGAAGACCCGGGCGCGCGCGACCAGCGCCGGATCCAGTTCCTGCTTGCCCTTGGTGTCGGTGCCCATGGCCGCGATATGTGTCGGGCCCTTGACGTGCTGATCCATCAAGAGGGGCGAGAAGGACGAGGTGATCGAGATGATCACATCGGCCTCGGTGCCCAGCTGGTCCAGCTCGACCGTCTCGAAGGGCAGGCCCAGATCGGCCGCGGTCTCGGCCAGCCGACCCAGCATCTCGGGATGCGGGTTCCAGCCGATGACCTTCTCGAACCGGTGCACATTGGCCGCCGCCCGCATCTGGAAGGCGGACTGGTGGCCGGCGCCGATCATGCCCAGCACCTTGGCGCCTTTCGGCGCCAGATACTTGATCGACACCGCCGAGGCCGCCGCCGTGCGCAGCGCCGTCAGCAGGTTGCCGCCGATGGCTGCCGAGACCCGGCCGGTATCGGGGTCGAACAGGAACACCGTGGACTGGTGGTTGATCAGCCCGTGCTTCTGGTTGTTCGGCCAATAGCCGCCGGCCTTCAGGCCCAGCACCAGCGCGGCGCCGTCGAAGCCGCCCTTGAAGCCGTAGAGCGCATCCTCATGCCCGATGGCCTCGCGGACCACCGGGAAGTTATAGGCCTTGCGCCGGGCCATCGAGGCGAAGACCGCCTCGATGGCCTCGAAGGCCGCCTCGGGGGTCATCAGACCCGCAATTTCCTTCTCGGCAACGATGAACATCAATAGGCCTTTCCGCGCGCCGAGACCGGCCAGACCGACTCGACCTTGCCGTTCCGGACGCCGACATACCAGTCGTGGACGTTGCAGGTCGGGTCGCAGTGGCCGGGCACCAGCCGCAGCTTGTCGTTGACCTTCAGCACGCCCTGCGGATCCTCGACCACGCCATGCTCGTCGCTGCATTTGATGTATTTCACATCGTCGCGGCCATAGATGAAGGGCAGGCCGCTATCGACCGACTGCGCCTTCAGGCCGGCATCGACCACCGCCAGATGCGGCTTGGCATGGCTCATCACCGAGGTCAGGATGAACAGCGCGTTGCGCCATTCGCCCTGGTCGATGCGCTTGCCGTCCTTGTCGTGGATGCGGCCATAGTCGGCATCCATGAAGGCATAGGAGCCGCACTGAAGCTCGTTATAGACGCCCGAGTTCGACTCGAAATAATACGAGCCGGTGCCGCCGCCCGAGACGAATTCGGGCTTGAGCCCTTCGGCGGTCAGCGCATCCACGGCGTCCTTGACCTGGGCGATGGCGGCATCGAGTTTCGCCTTGCGATCCTCATAGCTGTCCATGTGCTGCATGGCGCCCTGATAGGCCTGGATGCCCTTGAAGGTCAGGCCGGGGGCCGCTGCCACGGCGCGGGCGATTTCCAGCACCTCCGGGGTGGTCTTGACGCCGCAGCGACCGGCGCCGCAGTCGATCTCGATGAACACGCCCAGGTTGGTGCCGTGCTTTTGCGCCGCCGCCGACAGGTCGGCCACGTTCGCCACGTCATCGACGCAGACCGTCACGGTGGCGCCCAGTTTCGGCATGCGGGCCAGGCGGTCGATCTTGGCTGCGTCGCGGACCTGGTTCGACACCAGGATGTCCTTGATGCCGCCGCGGGCAAAGACCTCGGCCTCGCTGACCTTCTGGCAGCAGACGCCGACGGCGCCGCCCAGCGATTCCTGCAGCTTCTGCACGTCGACGGACTTGTGCATCTTGCCGTGGCTGCGGTGGCGCATGCCATGGGCCTTGGCGTAATCGCCCATCTTCTTGACGTTGTGTTCCAGCGCGTCCAGGTCCAGGATCAGGCAGGGCGTCTGGATGTCAGCCTCGTCCATGCCGGGCAGGGCGGGAATGTCATAGCCGACTTCGAAGCCGGCGAAATCCGCTTTCGCGTTCATGGGAATGCTCCTCAGATCCAGGGCAGCTTGTCGAGATCGACATTGCCGCCGGTGACGATGATGCCGACGCGCTTGCCGGCGAAGGCTTCGGGGTTTTTCAGGATGGTGGCCAGCGGCACGGCGCTGCTGGGTTCCATCACGATGCGCAGGTGTTTCCAGATCAGCTTCATCGCATCGACGATCTCGGCGTCCGAAGCGGTGTAGATCTCGCTGACGTGATTGCTGACGAAATGCCAGGTCAGATCCTTCAGCGGCACCAGGAGGCCGTCGGCGATGGTCTTCGGCGCATCGTCGGCGATGATGTGGCCGGCCTTGAAGCTGCGATAGGCGTCGTCGGCCTGCTCGGGTTCGGCCGCGATGACCTTGACCTCGGGCGCCAGCGTCGAGAGCGTCAGACAGGTGCCCGAGATCATGCCGCCGCCGCCGATCGGCGCGACCATCATGTCGAGCCCGTCGGTCTGCTCCATCACCTCGCGGGCGCAGGTGCCCTGGCCGGCGATCACGCGCGGGTCGTTATAGGGGTGGACGAAATCGCCGCCCGTCTCGGCCTGCACCTTGGCGAAGGTTTCCTCGCGCGAGCTGGTCGAGGGCTCGCATTCGGTGATCTTGCCGCCATAGCGGCGCACGGTGTCCTTCTTGGCCTGCGGCGCGGTGCGGGGCATGACCACGTTGCAGGGGATGCCGCGCAGCATGGCCGCGTAGCTGAGGCACGAGGCATGGTTGCCCGAGCTGTGCGTGGCGACGCCCTTGGCCGCCTGCGCGTCGTCCAGGCCGAAGACCGCGTTCGTGGCGCCGCGGACCTTGAAGGCCCCCGGCTCCTGGAAATTCTCGCATTTGAAGAACAGCTGCGCGCCGGCAAGCTCGTTCAGGTAATCCGAGCTGCGGATCGGCGTGCGCCGGATATGCGGCTTGATGCGCTCATGCGCGTCCAGCATGTCCTGATAGGTCGGGATATACATGGCGTCCTTCATCCCTCAGGCGGCCTTTTTCAGCGCCGCGGCGGTGGACTGGCGATAGTGCTCCTGCGCGGCGGCGACGCCCGAACCCAGCCGGATGGGCAGGCCCAGGTCGGCCATGACCATCTCGGCCGTGGCGATGCCCGACAGCGCCATGGCGTCGGTCAGGCTGCCCAGGTGGCCGATGCGGAACACCTTGCCCGCGACTTCGCCCAGGCCGGTGCCGAAGGCCATGTCATAGGTCTCCAGCGCATGGCTGACGATGCGGTTGGCGTCGAAACCCTCGGGCACGCGGATGGCGCTGACGCTGTCCGAATAGAGCTCGGGGCGGACGGCGCAAAGCTTCAGCCCCCAGGCCTCGACCGCGGCGCGCACGCCGGAGGCGATGCGGTTGTGGCGGGCAAAGACGTTCTCGAGCCCTTCCGAGAGCAGCCGCTCGCAGGCGACGTTCAGCCCGTTGATCAGGCCGACCGGCGGCGTGTAGGGATAGCCGTTGCGGGCATAGCCGGTCGCCATGTCGCGGATGTCGAAGAAGGTGCGCGGCAGGCGGGCGGCCTCGACCGCCGCCATCGCCTTGGGCGAGAAGCCGACGATGGCCAGGCCCGGCGGCAGCATGAAGCCCTTCTGGCTGCCGGTGACGGCGATGTCGACGCCCCATTCGTCCATGCGGAAGTCCATCGAGCCGATGGAGCTGACGCCATCGACGAACAGCAGCGCCGGGTGGCGGGCCGCGTCCAGCGCGCGGCGGACGGCGGCGATGTCGGATTTGACGCCGGTCGCGGTCTCGTTATGCGTGGCCAGCACGACGCGGATCTCGTGGCCCTTGTCGGCGGTCAGGATTTCCTCGAAGCGGTCGGCCGGGATGCCTTCGCCCCAGGGCGTCTCGACATAGGTGACGTCCAGGCTGTGGCGCTGGCACATGTCGATCCAGCGGTGGCTGAACATGCCGTTGCGGGCCGCCAGCACCTTGTCGCCGGGCGACAGCGTGTTGCTGATGGCGGTTTCCCAGCCGCCGGTGCCGGTCGAGGGGAACAGGAAAACCTGCGCGCTCTCGGTTTTCAGCACCTTTTTGACGCCTTCCAGGGCGGGGTGCAGCATGCGGCCGAACACCGGCGAGCGGTGGTCGATGGTGGGCATGTCGACGGCCTTGCGCATCTCCTCGGGGATGTTGGTCGGGCCGGGAATGAAGATCGGGTTCTGGCTGGTCATGGCAATTCCTCCTGCGCTTGTCACCCAGCCTAGGCCTTGCTGTCCATTCGGGCAATTTTTCTGAAAAATATTTCGCAATCGCGGAAAAACCGTGTAAAAGGGCGCAGAAACAGGATGTTGGGCTTTTCCATGCGGGATTTACGATTTTCAATAATCCCGCATATCTATCGCAAGGAATAATTGAATGTCGGGAGAATTGCGCAAAAGGGGCCGCCCGCGCGGGCGCACGGCCGGAGCGGGGGCCGAGGATTCGGGCGGCATCCGCGCGCTGGACCGGGCGCTGGACATTCTGGACCTGATCGCCAGCTCCAGCGGGCTGACGCTCAGCGAGATCGGGCAGCGGCTCGACATGGCGCCCTCGACCGTGCATCGGGTGCTGGTGACGCTGGCCGCGCGCGGCGTGGCCGAGACCGATCCCGCGACCCAGGCTTGGCATGTCGGGCCGACCGCCTTTCGCCACGGTTCGGCCTTCATGCGCCGCTCGGGGCTGGTGGAACGCGCGCGGCCGCTGTTGCGGCGGCTGATGGAGCAGACCGGCGAGACCGCGAACCTCGGCATCCTGAACGGCGATGCGGTGCTGTTCCTGTCCCAGGCCGAAACGCATGAGACGATCCGCGCCTTTTTTCCGCCCGGCACCCGCTCGGCGCTGCATGCCTCGGGGATCGGCAAGGCGCTCTTGGCGCATGTCCGCCCGGCGCAGCTGCGGCTGATGCTGCAGGGGATGGAGCTGCAGCGTTTTACCGACAAGACCCTGACCGAAGCGCAGGCGCTGGAGCAGGATCTGGCCCGGATCCGCGCCCGCGGCTATTCGCTGGACAATGAGGAGCGCACGCCTGGGATGCGCTGCATCGCGGCGCCGATCTTCGATCTGTCGGGCGAGGCGGCGGCGGGGATCTCGGTCTCGGGACCGACGCTGCGCATGTCGGACGCGCGGCTGGAGGCAATGTCCAAGGCGGTGATCGCGGCGGCGCTCGAGCTGTCCTTTGGCATGACGCCGGCGCGGGGAACGGGCTCCGAATCGTGATTCTTCGGTCACCCACCAGCCTAAATGCGCAAAACTGCGCCGAATTACCGGGAAACCGGCGCGCTCGTTAAGTGAATTGGCGGATTCACGCCCAGTTCACGCGGGCCGGCCTAGCCTCTTGCAGCAGCCGTCGCGTCGGGACCGGCCCACGGCCCCGGCGCTGTCCGCAAGGAGCTTTGGTGATGGACGATTACACGCCCCGTTTCGGCATTCTGCACCCGCAGCGCGCCCACCCTGTCCCCGAGGCGGACGACGACCCCGATCCCGCGGAGGTTGTGGCGGGCGGCGTGCTGGATGCCGGCAACGCGGCGAGCCGGCTTTACGGGGCTTGCAGCGTCGAGACCTATCGCGCCGCGGGCGCGCTGCATGCCGCGCATCGCGATGCCGAAGGCTTTCTCGATGCGGTCGACGGCTTTGCCACCCCCGAATTCTGGCGCCGCGACCTCGGCGTGAAATCCTGGATCTACGACCGGCGCGAGGCCGAGCACGCCCCCGGCCGCGACATGGATTCGGTGCGGGTCTTCTATCACGCCGGCCACGGGCGCACCGATGAGCGCGGCATCTTCCACCTGCCGATGGGCGCGCTGTGGAACGGCGCCGATCCTTGCCTGACCTCGGAGCGGATGCGCTTCGGCGGCGGCGGGCTGCGCTATCTGTTCTGGTCGGCCAGCCAGTCGCTGCCCTGCGACGCGGCCCAGGGCCAGGGGCCGGCGCAGGTCTGGGCGCGGGCCAATGCCGGGCTGCGGATGATGTTCGGCTTCGACAGTTCCTGCTGGGATTCGGGCCAATACGGCCGCAACTTCTGGCGGCACTGGCGGCTGGGCAAGAGCTTCTCGCAAGCCTGGCTGGACGGCTGCGGCGATGTCTCGACCGACCAGAGCCCGGCGGTGGCCGCCTGCGGCGACAGCCGCGACGAGGCGCTGGACCGGCTGTTTCACGAACGGCGCTTTCGCGCGGCGGCGGGCGGCGGGACCTGGTGGGCCTGGCGCTGGCACGTCCCGACCACCTTGGGCCCGCGCGAACCCGGGCTGGCCACCCCGCCCGAGGCCTTCTCGGCCGTGCGGCTGGTGCCGCCGGCCGAAGATCACGCCCTGGCCGGCGAGGTTCTGTCGCGCATCGGCGGCGAGCCTGGGCTGCTGCGCCGGCAGGGCCAGGACGGGCTGCGGCTGGAGCAGGGCGGAAGCCTGTTCCACCTGCGCCCCGACGGCCGCATCCTGCTGGCCTTCGCGCCCAGCCGGCCCGGCCAGCAGGCCCGCATGCCGCTGCAGCGCCGGGCGCTGGTCGCCCGCGCCCGCAGCGCGCTGCGCCGCTACGGCTTTCTGCAACCGGGCTGCGAGCTGGTCTTCGACCGGGTGCTGCTCGCCATGTCGGCCAGCGCCAGCCCCTGCCGGCCCGACGAGCCGGCCCGCGAAAGCCTGGACGAGATCGTGGTGCAGTTCCGCCAGAGCTTCGCCGGCATTCCGGTGCTGACGCCGGATTCGGGCAAGCTGCGGCTGACCATGCGCCCGGACGGCACCGTGCTGCGCATCGAATCGAGCCTGCGCCGCATGGCCGAGCTGCTGCCGGCCCGCGCCCATCGCAACGGACTGCCGGACGACCCGGCCCCGCCGGCCGGCGTCGAAACCGGGCTCGAGCCGCCGGCGATCCCGCAGATGCTGGCCCAGCATTCGGCGCGGCTGATGCGCGACCTGGCGGCGCGCGGCGCGGCGCCGCTGGAACTGACCGTGCTGCCGGGCACGCAGGAAATCGGCTACGGAATCCGCAGCAATACGGCGCGTCTCGTCGCCCGCAAGGCGATCGAGATCGAATGCCGGCGCGGCTTTCGCAAGCGTTACTGGATCCAGTCCGACCTGGGTGACTGACGATCCGGTAGCCCGGGGACGGAGGCAGCCGTCTCCGGGCACAATTCAGGGCGGCCGGGCAGGGACCCGGCCCGGTTTGAGGTGGGCGATGGCGGATTACACCCGCGCCGAAATCGTGCGGCGCATCGCGACGATGGGCCGGTTGCAGCTGGCCGGGGCGGATCTCGCCGGGCTCGACATGGCGGGCCTGACTCTGGTCGGCGCCGACCTGTCCTATGCCGACCTGACCGAGGCCGACCTGACCGGCGCGCAGCTGTCGGGCGCCAGCCTGTGGTCGGCGCGGGCGGCGGGCGCGCGGTTCTTCCAGGCCAATCTCTCGGGCGCCAGCATGGGGCTGGCGGATCTCAGCGGCGCCGACCTGCGCGAGGCCGTGCTGGAGCGCGCCGATCTGACTGGCGCCAGGCTCGACCGCGCCGACCTGACCGGGGCACGACTGCGCGGCGCCTGGCTTGACGCCATGCAGCGGGCGCTGGCGATCAGCGCGCCGCCGCTGCGCTATCCGGCGCCGCGCCACCGCGCCACGACCTGCATCCTGCACGAGGCGCAGCTGGGCGCGCCGGTCTGCCTGCGCTGCGGCGACCGGCTTGAAATGCATCTGGACGGCCCGACCCCTGCCGCCCATGTCGAGGGCGCGCCGATCCTCTCGGGGCCCGAGCCGCCCGACACCGCGCCGGGGCCGCTGCGGGTGCTGGCCTTCAGCGCCGTGGCGCCGGGGCGGGCGCGGCTGGTGCTGGACCTGCGCCAGACGGGCAAGGCGCCCATCGCGCTCGAGGTGCTGGTCACGCCCTGAGCTACAGCCCGGACCGGACGATGCCCATCAGCCCGGCGCTGCGCAGGGCCTGGACCGGGTAATCGGGATGCGCCATCAGCTCGAGCGAGAAATCCGGCTCGATCCGGCGCAGGTGGCGCAGCGCATCCGCCGCCCCGGCGCGATCGCCGCGATGGTGGCGCAGCGCCGCCAGCAGCCGCAGCGCCGGACGGTGGTCGGCGGCAAAGGCGAAGGCGGCGGCGGCGGAATTCTCGGCATCGCCGAAGCGGCCCAGCCGGACCAGCACCTGCGCCCGCCGCATCAGCCAGCTGGCCTGGCCCAGTTCGGCCAGCGCGCCGCGGGCGCCGCGCTCGATCGCCTCCAGCGCCTCCTGGTCGCGGCCGACGCCGCTCAGCGCCTCGGCCAGGGCGTGGCAGGCCAGCTCGTTGTCCGGGTCGGTGCGGCAGGCGGCCTGCGCCAGCTCCAGCGCCCCCACCGCGTCCCGCCGCCAGGAGGCCGACAGCGAGGCCACCGCCAGCACCACCGGATTGTTCGGCGCCAGCGCCCGCGCCCGCAACGCGAAATCCTCGGCCTCGTCCGACAGCCGCGCCGGATCCTCGGCCAGCCGCTCGCAGACCAGCGTGTGGCGCAGATAAGAGCGCAGCGCCAGGCTGACGGCATTCTGCCGCCGCTCGGGCAGTTGCGCCAGCACCGCATCGGCCGCCTCCAGCCGCTCGCGCGAATAGCTGAACACGTCCCAGATCGGGAAGCTGTCCCATTTCGCCGAAGCCGTGCGCCGCGCCCGGTCGAGCAGCGCCACCGTGATCTGCGCCACGGCATGGCCCATGGTTGCGGTCTCGTCCGCGGCGCGGATGGTGAAGCGCCGCGTCCAGACCCGCCGGCCGGTGGCCAGGTCGCGCATGACCGTCAGCAGCGCGCAATCGCCGCCGGTGGCATAGCAGAAGGGCAGGATCTGCACGCCGATCAGCGCCGCGCCGGGTTCGGGCAGGTCGGCCAGCGTCGCCGGGATCATCTCGCAGGCGCGCGCCGCGGCCTCGTTCACCACCATCTCGCCGACCAGATGCGCGCGGGCATCGTTGCCCTGGACCGGCGCCAGCGCCACGACATAGGCGCCGGCGCCCGGCTCGCCCGGCTCGGGCCGGCAGGGCAGCTGGCCTTCCTCTTCCGGCATCAGCCGCAGCCGCATGTCGCGCAGCCAGCTTTCGAATTCGGGGTCGGGGATGTCGATGTCGGCGGCGAATTCGATCGGCGCGCCGCCGGCGTCATAGACCGGGCTCAGGTCGATGCGCAGCCGGTCCGGGTCCAGCCCGACCCAGCCGATCCCGGTCTGCAGGATATTGCGCTCCTCGGACATGGCGCCGCGCAATTCGCGCAGCATCTGGCGCAGGCTGGCCGAGCCCTGCTGCTTGCCGCGTTCGCTCCACAACAGGTCTTGCAGCCGGGCCCGGCTCAGCCGCAGGTCCGGCGCCGTGCCCAGAAGCACCAGCGCGCCCCGCGCCTTCTGGCTGCGCGGGGTCAGATCATCCCCACCCGAGCCGCGAAGGCGCACGGATCCCATCAGGCTCAGCTTGGCAGGCATCTCGACTCGCCGCATTGCCCCGTTCCGGTCTTATTAACCATAATTCCTCCAGGCGCCGCGAAACAACAGAAACACGCGCAAGAGGCACCGGGCGGCCCTGGAAACGCAGGCGATCATTGCCACTTGGCCGCGCCTGCGCTATCGGGGCGTCAAAGCGAAGGGGAACCGAAATGACCGAGCGCAACAGCGGCCTGTCCTATGCCGAGGCCGGAGTGGATATCGACGCGGGCAATGCGCTGGTCGAGCGGATCAAGCCCGCCGCCGCCGCCACGCAGCGCTCGGGCGTCATGGAGGGCTTGGGCGGCTTCGGCGCGCTGTTCGATCCCCGCGCGGCCGGCTTCACCGACCCGGTCCTGGTCGCGGCGACCGACGGCGTCGGCACCAAGCTGCGCATCGGCATCGACACGGGCGAACTTGACGGACTCGGCATCGACCTGGTGGCGATGTGCGTGAACGACCTGGTCTGCCAGGGTGCCGAGCCGCTGTTCTTCCTGGATTATTTTGCCACCGGCAAGCTGTCGGTCGATGAGGCGGCGCGCGTCATCACCGGCATCGCCGAGGGCTGCCGGCGGTCCGGCTGCGCGCTGATCGGCGGCGAGACGGCGGAGATGCCGGGCATGTATGCCAAGGGCGATTTCGACCTCGCCGGCTTCGCGGTCGGCGCGATGCAGCGCGGCACCGCGCTGCCCGCCGGCGTCGCCGACGGCGACGTGCTCTTGGGCCTTGCCTCGGACGGGGTGCATTCCAACGGCTTCTCGCTGGTGCGCAAGGTTGCCGAACATGCCGGCCTGACGTGGGAATCGCCCGCGCCCTTCGGCCCCGGCACGCTGGGCCAGGCGCTGCTGGTTCCGACCCGGCTTTACGTCAAGCCGGTGTTGGCCGCGATCCGCGCGGGCGGGGTCCATGCGGCCGCCCATATCACCGGCGGCGGCATCACCGAGAACCTGCCGCGCGTGCTGCCCCAGGGGCTGGGCGCGGAAGTGGACCTCGACAGCTTCAGCCTGCCGCCGGTCTTCGACTGGCTGGCCGAGGCCGGTGCCATCGCAGAGGCCGAGATGCTCAAGACCTTCAACTCCGGCATCGGCATGATCCTGACGGTCGGCCCCGACCGCGCCGAAGCCATCGAGGCGCTGTTGCAGGACCAGGGCGAAACCGTCCATCGCCTCGGCCATGTCACGCCGGGCGAGGGCGTGCGCTACACCGGCCGGCTGCGGTGAAACGAGTCGCCATCCTGATCTCGGGCGGCGGCTCGAACATGGTCAAGCTGGTGGAATCCATGACCGGCGGCCACCCGGCCCGCGCCGTGATCGTCGGATCGAACGACCCGGCCGCCAGCGGCCTTGCCCGGGCCGAGGGGCTCGGCGTGCCGACCTTCGCCGTCGATCACCGCGCCTTCAAGGGCGACCGCGCCGGTTTCGAGGCCGCGCTGCTGGAACCGCTGCTCGCGGCCCAGCCCGACATCCTCTGCCTCGCTGGCTTCATGCGCATCCTGACGCCGGCATTCGTGCAGCGCTTCCAGGGCCGGATGCTGAACATCCACCCCTCGCTCTTGCCGAAATACCCGGGCCTGCACACCCATCAGCGCGCCATCGAGGCCGGCGATGCCGAGGCCGGCGCCAGCGTCCACCTGGTCACGCCGGAACTCGATGCCGGCCCGATCCTCGGCCAGGCCCGCGTCCCGGTCCTGCCCGGCGACACGGCCGAGACGCTCGCCGCCCGCGTGCTGACCCAGGAGCATCGCCTCTACCCCGAGGTGCTGCGCCGTTTCGCGCAAGGCGACACGAACCCGATCCACCTGACCGCCGCATGATGAAAGGGCCCTGACGGGCCCTTCTCTTTTGTGTGGAAATATCCTGGGGGTGTGGGGGCAAAGCCCCCGCCAGCTACTTCTCCGGCACCAGCCCCCGCGGCGCAAAGCGCAAGACCAGAAGCAGCACCAGTCCCAGCGCGATGAAGCGCATATGCGGCGCGCCGCCCAGCATATGGCTGCGGAAAGCGCCTTCGGGCAGGGGCAGGGTGATCAGCCGCATCAGTTCCGGCCCCCAGACCTCGGCCTTGATCCACAGGAACCAGATCAGCACCGCGCCCAGCACCGCGCCCCAGTTGTTGCCCGAGCCGCCGACGATCACCATGACCCAGATCAGGAAGGTATAGCGCAACGGGTTGAAACTGTTGGGCGACAGAAGCCCGTCCAGCGTCACCATCATCGCCCCGGCCAGGCCGATCACCGCCGAGCCGATGACGAAGATCTGCAAATGCCGGCGGGTGACATGCTTGCCCATGGCCTCGGCGGCGGTCTCGTTGTCGCGGATCGCCCGCATCATCCGGCCCCAGGGCGATTTCAGCGCCAGTTCCGCCAGCAGGATCAGCGCCAGCAGCACCGCGCCGAACAGCCCGGCATACATCAGCTTCACCCAGATGCCCGAGGCCGTGCCGGGGTCCATGCCCCATTCGGCGGCCTTGGCGACGAAGCCCGGATCGCTTTGCAGGTCCAGCTCATAGGGCACCGGGCGCGGGATGCCCGACATGTTCTTGACCCCGCGCGCCAGCCATTCCTCGTTGCGCATCACCGCGACGATGATCTCGCCGATGCCCAGCGTGGCGATGGCCAGATAGTCCGAGCGCAGCCCCAGCGCCACTTTGCCGACACCCCAGGCCGCGGCGGCGGCGAACAGCGCGCCGACCGGCCAGCTCAACAGCACCGTCCAGCCCAGGCCGCCGATATTGCCGGCGGCGGCCGAGTTGTTCGCCTCGATCGCCGCGACCGCCGGGTCGAAGAGGTAACGATACAGCACGAAGCCCGCGACCAGCACCGCGATCATCGCCACCACCCGCAGCGGCCCGGCGATGCGCCGCCAGGCCAGCGCGGCCAGCGCCAGCGTGCCCAGCCCCACGGCCAGCGCCAGGATCACCCGCGGCCCGCCCGCGGCCCAGGCTCCGGCCACCGGCGCGGTCGAGACCAGCACCGGCGCCAGCCCGCCAAGCGCCAGGAACCCCACGACGCCGGCATTGAACAGCCCCGCATAGCCCCATTGCATGTTGACGCCCAGAACCATGATGGCCGAGATCAGCCCCATGTTCAGGATCCCCAGCGCCGTGTTCCAGCTGCCTGAAAACAGGGCGCTGCGAAAGCTGCCCTCGAGGACGAACAGCACGGCCAGGACCAGGAACAGCAGCGGCGCCCGCCATGGATTCGAGGCTTCCGCCTGACGTGTATGCGACATGGGTAACCCTCCTCAGACGGATTTGCCGCGGAACAGGCCGGTCGGCCGGAACAACAGCACCACGATCAGGATCACGAAGCTGACCGCGAACTTGTATTCGGTGGACAGCAGTTGCAGCATGCCATCCGATTGGAAGCCCAGGTAGGCGGCGATCTTCTTCCAGGGATAGGTAACCGCCACCTCGGAAAAGGCGACGATGAAGCCGCCGGCGACCGCGCCCAGCGGATTGCCGAGGCCGCCCACGATGGCCGCGGCAAAGATCGGCAGCAGGATCTGGAAATAGTTGAAGGCCTTGAATGACTTGTCGAGCCCGTAGAGCGTGCCCGCCGTCACCGCCAGCGCCGTGGCGATGATCCAGGTCAGCCGCACCACCCGCTCGGGGTCGATGCCCGACAGCAGCGCCAGATCCTCGTTGTCGGAATAGGCCCGCATCGCCTTGCCGGCGCGCGAGCGGTTCAGGAAGCGGAACAGCGCCCAGCAGGCCAGCGCGGTGACGACCAGCGTCAGCGCCTGGCTGACGCGCAGCGCCAGGCCCTCGTTGAGCCCGGTCCAGGCCTTGAACTCCTGCACCGAGATCAGGAAGCGCGCGCCGTCGTCGAAGCGGACCTCGTTCACGCCGATCTTCGGCGTCATCCGGGTCAGCCCGTTCATGATGAACATCACGCCCACCGAGGCCATGACCAGGATGATCGGATCCGACCGCTTCCGGCGATAGAACCGATAGACCACCCGGTCGGTGGCCAGCACGAAGACCGCGCACAGTGCGATGCCGATGGGCAGCGCCAGAAGCGCGGTCGGCAGCGGCCCCAGGCTGATGCCGATGGCCTGCAAGCCCCAGGTCACCAGGATCACCAGCGCGGTGCCGAAAGCCATGGTGTCGCCATGGGCGAAGTTGGAAAAGCGCAGGATGCCATAGATCAGCGTCACCCCCAGCGCGCCAAGCGCCAGTTGCGCGCCGTATGAGGCGGCGGGGATCACCACGAAGTTCAGGATGGCCACCAGGGCGTTCAGGATGTCCATGCGTCAGCCCCCCAGGAAGGTGCGGCGAACCTCGGGATCGGCCAGCAGCGCGGACCCCGAGTCGGTATAGCGGTTCGCGCCCTGCACCAGGACATAGCCGACGTCGGCGATCTCGAGGGCCTGGCGCGCATTCTGTTCCACCATCAGGATGGAAATCCCGGTGCGGGCGACCTCGATGATGCGGTCGAACAGCTCGTCCATGACGATGGGCGAGACGCCGGCGGTGGGCTCGTCCAGCATGAGAAGGCTCGGCCGCGTCATCAGCGCCCGGCCGACGGCGACCTGCTGGCGCTGGCCGCCCGACAGCTCGCCCGCGTTCTGACGCCGCTTGTCGGCCACGGCCGGGAACAGCTCATAGACCTGGGCCATGGTGTCGCGATAGTCGTCCTCGCGGATATAGGCGCCCATCTCCAGGTTCTCCTCGACCGTCATGGTCGGGAAGATATTGTGCGTCTGCGGCACGAAGCCCATGCCCTTGCGCACCCGTTCCTGCGGGGTCAGCGCGGTGATATCCTCGCCACCCAGCGTCACGCGGCCCTCGCGCAGGTTCAGCATGCCGAAGACCGCCTTCATCGCGGTGGACTTGCCAGCGCCGTTCGGGCCAACGATCACCGCGATCTGGCCCTTGTCCACGGTCAGGGTGCAGCCGTTCAGGATGTCGGCCTTGCCATAGCCGCCGCGCATGTCCGTCGCGGAAAGATAGGGGGACGCCATCAGGGTTTCTCCTGGTCGAAGACGCCGGCCTCGTCGCCAAGGCCGGGCTGGGCGCCATGGCTTTCGCCGGTCACGCGCTCGACCGCTTCCTCGGCCGCGACCTTGTTCTTCAGCCCGGTGCCCAGATAGGCCTCGATCACCGCCTCGTTCTGCATGATGCTGGAGGCGCTGCCCTGCGCCAGCACCTTGCCCGCCGCCATGACGATCACCGGGTCGCAGAGCCGGCCGATGAAATCCATGTCATGTTCGATGACGCAGAAGGTATAGCCGCGCTCCTTGTTCAGCCGCACGATGGCGTCGCCGATGGTGCCCAGAAGCGTGCGGTTCACGCCGGCGCCGACCTCGTCCAGGAACACGATCCTGGCGTCCACCATCATGGTGCGGCCCAGTTCCAGCAGCTTCTTCTGCCCGCCGGACAGGTTGCCGGCCTTTTCATCGGCGACATGGGAAATCGTCAGGAATTCAAGCACCTCGTCGGCCTTCTTGCGCAGCGCGCGTTCCTCGTCGCGGATGCGGCTGCGGCGGAACCAGGTGTTGACCAGGGTTTCCCCGCACTGGCCGGCGGGGACCATCATCAGGTTCTCGCGCACCGTCATCGAGGAAAACTCATGCGCCAGCTGGAAGGTGCGCAGCAGGCCCTTGTGGAACAGCTCATGCGGGGCAAGGCCGGTGATATCCTCGCCCGCCATGGTCACGCGGCCGGAGGTGGGTTTAAGAACCCCGGCAATCACGTTGAATAATGTGGATTTTCCTGCGCCGTTCGGGCCAATGAGCCCGGTGATCGAGCCCTGCTCGATGGTCAGGCTGGCGCCATCGACGGCGCGGAAACCTCCGAAATGCCGGTGCAGGTCATGGACCTGGATCATGTCGCTCCCCAGCTTCATGCCTTGCATGAAGAATTCCCATTAAGGGATTGTTGTATATTGAAGAAAGGGCCCGGATTTACCGGACCCCTTCATGATTGCGGGCCGTTCAGCGGAAGCCGACCACGTTGAGCTTGCCGCCCTTGAAGTCCACCTCGCGATAGACGCCGGCGCTCTCGCCCGGCTCGACCAGCTCGACCGAGGTGGCGCCGACATAGTCGATGTCGGTGCCGGCCGCGAGCAGCTCCAGCCCCTTGGCCAGCTCGCCCGGATAGATCTTCTCGCCCGGGGCGTTGGCGATCTCCATCACCTTGTCCTTGTACACCTTGGGATCCGAGGACTTGGCGGCCTGCATGGCCAGCAGCATCAGGGCGCTCGCGTCATAGGATTCGCCGGCATAGGCCGAGGTGCCGTCGAAGCCCGCCGTCTTGGCCAGCTCGGCGAACTTGTCGTGGCCTTCGCCCTCGGCCGAGGGGTTCTGGCCGAAGGAGGTTTCCAGCTGGGTGCCGAACTTCTCGACCAGCACGTTGTTCACCATGCCGTCGGGCAGCACGAAGGTCGAGAAGGCGCCGGTGTCCAGCGCGCCCTGGATCACGCCCGAGCCGCCCTGGTCGGCATAGCCGGCCACGACCAGCGCGTCGCCGCCGGCGGCGGCCAGCGCCGCGACCTCGGCCGAATAGTCGGCCTTGCCGTCGTCATGGGCCGAAACCACGGTGACATTGCCGCCCTTGGCCTTGTAGGCCTCGGCAAAGCTGTCGGCCAGGCCCTTGCCGTAGTCGTTGTTGGTATAGGTCACCGCGACCGACTTGATGCCATGCTCCAGCACGATGTCGGCCATGACTTCGCCCTGGCGCGCATCCGAGGGCGAGGTGCGGAAGAAGAAGCCCTTGTCGTCCAGCGTGGACAGCGCCGGCGAGGTGGCCGAGGGCGAGATCATCACCACGCCCTGCGGCACGCCGACCTGCTCGACCGAGGCGATGGTCTCGCCCGAGCACATGCCGCCCATGATGCCCTTGACGCCCTCGGCGCTGACGAGGCGGGTGACGGCGGCGACCGAGGCGGCGGCGTCGGTGCAGGTGTTGTCGGCCACCACCGGCGTCACGGTCGAGCCGTCCAGCAGCTTGCCGCTGTCGCTGACTTCCTTCATCGCCAGCTCGGCGCCCTTCTGCATCGCGGGCGAGATCGATTCCAGCGGCCCGGTCAGGCCCAGCGAGATGCCCATCTTGATCTCTTCGGCGCCCGCGGCGCCGGCAAGCAAGGCACCCGCGGCGCTGGCCAGAAGAAGCTTTTTCATTCCTAGTCTCCCTGAGTGGATCGTTGTCCTGTCTGACAGGTTATAAGCCCTCCGGCGAAAAGAAAAGCCGCTTGCGCGGGGCGGCAAGGGACAAATCTGCCGTTTGCCTTGGCGAAATGTCGCGGCCCGAAGATCTTAGCCGCCCCTTTTGCGATAGGGCGTCTCGCCATACTGGGCGCGGTAGCATTTCGAGAAATGCGCGGTGCTGGCGAAGCCGCAGGCGAGCGCGATCTCGATCACGCTCATCTCGGTCTGCGCCAGCAGGTTCTGCGCCCGCTCCAGCCGCAGCGCCATGTAATGCCGCTTGGGCGAGTGGCCGAGATAGCGCGCGAACAGCCGCTCGAGCTGGCGCGGCGACAGGCCGGCGTCCTGCGCCAGCCGCGCCGGGCTCAGCGGCTCCTCGATATTGGCCTCCATCCGCGCCACCACCTGCGCCAGGCGCGGGTGGCGCGCGCCCAGCCGCACCGGCACCGACTGGCGCTGGTGGTCCTCCTCGGAGCGGATCGCGGTGTGGATCATCTGGTCGGCCACCCGCCCGGCCAGCGCCGCGCCGTGGTCGCGGGCGATCTGGCGCAGCATCAGGTCGATGGCCGCGGTGCCGCCGGCGGCGGTCAGGCGGTTGCCGTCCTCGACGAAGACGGTGCGGATCAGGGTGGTGTCGGGGAATTTTTCGGCGAAGGCGTCCTGGTTTTCCCAATGGATGGTGCAGCGCCGGCCGGCGAGCAGCCCGGCCTCGGCCAGCACCCAGGCGCCGGTGCAGAGCGCGCCGATGCGGGCGCCGCGCCGGGCCTCGCGCCTGAGCCAGGCCAGCACCGGGCGCGCGGCGGCGCGGGCGACGTCGAGCCCGCCGCAGACCAGCACGGTATCGCCGCGGCTGCCGTCCTCGAGGCCCCCGTCCAGCATGATGCGGGCGCCGTTCGAGCAGTGGGCGAAGCCGCCGCCCTCGCCGACCAGCCGCCAGTCGTAGAGCGGGCGCCCGGCGATGCGGTTCGCCAGCCGCAGCGGCTCGATGGCGGCGGCAAAGGACGCCAGCGTGAACCGGTCCAGAAGCAGGAAGACATAGCGGGCAGGGCGGGGGACGGCGGCCGGACCCGGCCCCGGATCCGGGGGGATTGCTGGATCATGCTCTGGCATGTCGGTCGCGGCGCTGCTTCGGGTGCAGATCATCAGGCGGATGCGGAGCGCGCAAGGCTTTTCCTTCGCCGCGCCAGGCTCTATATGGCGCAAAGGGCTACATGAAGGACAGGATCATGGCACAGACGAATTCCAGTTCCGCGACCCCGGCACAGGCATGGGACAAGCGTGGCTGGCGCGCCTATCCGCGCGTCCAGATGCCCGACTATCCCGACCAGCCGGCGCTGAACGCGGTCGAGGCGCAGTTGGCGAAATACCCGCCGCTGGTCTTTGCCGGCGAGGCGCGCCGGCTGAAGCAGTCGCTGGCGGCGGTGGCGCAGGGCCGCGCCTTCCTGTTGCAGGGCGGCGACTGCGCCGAGAGCTTCAGCGAATTCTCTGCCGACAATATCCGCGACACCTTCAAGGTCATGCTGCAGATGGCCGTGGTGTTGACCTGGGGCGCGCAGCTGCCGGTGGTCAAGGTCGGTCGCATGGCGGGCCAGTTCGCCAAGCCGCGCAGCGCGCCCACCGAGGTTCTGGACGGGCAGGAGCTGCCCAGCTATCGCGGCGACATCATCAACGGCTTCGACTTCACCCCCGCGGCGCGCATTCCCGATCCGCAGCGCATGCTGGCGGCCTATACCCAGGCCGCGGCCTCGCTGAACCTGCTGCGCGCCTTCTCGACCGGCGGCTATGCCGACATGCACCGGGTGCAGAGCTGGATCAGCGACTTCACCGGCGGCGAGGAAGCCGCGCGCTATCGCGACATCGCCGACCGCATCAGCGACGCCATGGCCTTCATGGCCGCCGCCGGCGTGACCTCGGCAACCGCGCATGACCTGGGGCAGGTGGATTTCTACACCAGCCACGAGGCCCTGCTGCTGGAATACGAGGAGGCGCTGGCCCGGATCGATTCGACGACCGGCCTGCCGGTGGCGGGCTCGGGCCATATGCTGTGGATCGGCGACCGCACCCGGCAGCCCGACGGCGCGCATGTCGAGTTCTGCCGCGGCGTGCAGAACCCGATCGGGCTGAAATGCGGCCCCTCGACCACGGCCGAGGACCTGAAGGTGCTGATGGAGCGGCTGAACCCGGAAAACGAACCCGGCCGGCTGACGCTGATCGCCCGCTTCGGCGCCGGCAAGGTCGGCGACCACCTGCCGCGGCTGATCCAGACCGTCCAGGCCGAGGGCGCCAATGTCGTCTGGTCCTGCGACCCGATGCACGGCAATGTCATCAAGTCCTCGACCGGCTACAAGACCCGGGCCTTCGATTCGATCCTGCGCGAGGTGCGCGAATTCTTCGCCATCCACCGCGCCGAGGGCACCATCCCCGGCGGCGTGCATTTCGAGATGACCGGCCAGGACGTGACCGAATGCACCGGCGGCGTGCGGGCGGTGACGGACGAGAACCTGTCCGACCGCTACCACACCGCCTGCGACCCGCGCCTGAATGCCAGCCAGTCGTTGGAACTGGCCTTCCTGGTGGCCGAGGAACTACGCAGCCGGCGCCTGAACGGCGGCCAGCAGGCCAAGGCCAGCTGAGCGCGGCGGCGGGAACCGAAACGGGCGGCGGGATCATCCCGGCCGCCCTTTTTCATGGCTTGCGTCAGTAGCGGGTGCCGCGCGGCGTGGGATCGACGCCGGTGATCAGGCGAAAGCGGGCGCGGCGCTCCTCGGGCGTGATGGGCTCGGGCGCGGGTGCCGGCTCGGCGCGGGAGCTGGGTTTCCAGGGCGCCGGCGGTTCCTCGAACCCGGCGCGCGAGGGCGACGGTTCCAGCACCTTGGCGCCGGGGATGACCGGGAATTCCTCGTCCGAGACCAGGTCGAAGCGGCGCGGGCTTTCGCCGACCTCGCCCTCGCAGATCATGCAGCCGAGCGCGCGCGTGACATCCCCCAGGTCCGAACGCAGCGGCAGCAGCAGCATGCGCCCCGACATCGCCGGCCGGCCATAGGTGGCCGGCGAATCCAGCACCAGCTCGGCGATCTGCGGGCCGCGGAACACGCTTTCCAGCACGTCCGACAGCCGCCCGCGCGAACTGGTGTTCAGGAAGGCGCAGACCGGCATGCCACGCACCTCCATGCCCATCAGGTCGATCAGGTGCCGCCCGGCCAGGCGAAAGCGCGCCGCCCCCGGCGCGATGCGTTCCAGGATGAAGGCATAGTCCAGCGCCCGGCGGATGCCGCGCGGTTCCACGTCGCCGCGCGCGGGGATGGCGCGGCCCTGGCGCAGCCCTTCCCAATAGCCGCGCAATTCGCCAAGGATCCGCTCGGCCTGCACCGGCTCGTAATCGGCAAGGCGCAACAGCTTGCCCTTGCCGCGCGCGCGCCGCGACACCTCGTCCTCGGTCCCCGGAATGTCGTCTCCCTGGTCCTGCATCATCAGCCCCGACCCACCTGTTCACTCGTAAAAACACTCACACAGTCTGAATCTAAACCTTTCGTTCACCATTTCCGAGAGAATTTTTCCGGCGATGGTTAAAATCAGCGACGCTTTTGCCGGGCCGCGGGGCCGGGTCTTGACCCCGCTGCCGGCCGGGGCCATTCAGGCGGCGCGGGCAGGATACGGGAATGGTCGGGGGCTGAAGGATGGATCTGGGGCGCAACGGTTTGCTGGTGATCCTGTCCTCGCCCTCGGGGGCGGGGAAATCGACGCTGGCGCGCCGGCTGATGGACTGGGACCCGGACCTGCGCTTTTCCGTCTCGGCCACCACCCGCCAGCCGCGCCCGGGCGAGGTCGAGGGCAGCCATTACTATTTCCGCAGCCCCGAAGAGTTCCAGGACATGGTCAAGGCCGGCGAGATGCTGGAACATGCCGAGGTCTTCGGCAATTTCTACGGCACGCCGCGCGCCCCGGTCGAGGCGACGATGCTGGCCGGGCGCGACACGCTGTTCGACGTGGACTGGCAGGGCGGCCAGCAGATCCGGGCCTCGAGCTTGGGCAAGCATGTCGTCTCGATCTTCGTGCTGCCGCCGAGCCTGGTCGAACTGGAGCGGCGGCTGGTGTCGCGCGGCCAGGACGCGGCCGAGGTGATCGCGGCCCGGATGCAGAAAAGTCGCGCCGAGATCAGCCATTGGGCGGAATATGACTATGTCATCGTCAACGACGACCTTGACCGCAGCACCGATAGCCTGATCACCATCCTGAAGGCGGAACGGCAGCGCCGGGACCGGCAGGTGGGGCTTGGCCCCTTCGTTCGCGCCCTGATGGAGGAGGAGAGCCGATGATCTGGGAACTGGACGGGATCACCCCGCAACTCGACGCCGAGGCCTGGGTGGCGCCCGGCGCGCAGCTGATGGGCCGCGTGGTGCTGGAGGCGGGGGCCAGCGTCTGGTTCGGCGCCGTGCTGCGCGGCGACAACGAGGAGATCCGCGTCGGGCGCGGCTCGAACGTGCAGGACCTGAGCATGTGCCACACCGACATGGGCTATCCGCTGACCATCGGCGCCAATTGCACCATCGGCCACCGCGCCATCCTGCACGGCTGCACCATCGAGGACGGCGTGCTGATCGGCATGGGTGCCACGATTATGAACGGCGCCCGCATCGGCGCGGGCTCGCTGATCGGCGCCGGCGCGCTGGTCGCTGAGGGCAAGGAGATCCCGCCCGGCTCGCTGGTCATGGGGGCGCCGGGCAAGATCCTGCGCCAGCTCGACGACATCGCCCGGGCGCAGCTCTTGAAATCGGCCGAGGGCTATCGCCGCAACGCCGCCCGCTTCCGCAAGGGACTGACACGGGCCTTCGAGGGATGATCGAGGCGCGCCTGCATGCGCTCTTGCGCGGCGTGCCGGTGGCGATGCTGGTCGTCGACCGCCAGGCCCGGATCATGGGTGCCAACGAGCCGGCCGAGGCCCTGCTGGGCCCGGTTCCCGGCGGGCGGCCCTTCGTCACCGTGCTGCGCCAGCCCGAGGTCAACGCGGCGCTGGACGGGGTGCTGGCCGGGCAGCAGGACCGGGCACAGCTGAGCCTGGCGCTTGGCGCCGCCGAACGGCGGGTGTTCTGCGCGGTGACGGTGACGCGGCTCGACGCGCCGGGGCTGGCCGGCGCCACGGTCGCGATCGAGGACCGCTCGCGCGACGAGGAAACCGAGCAGATGCGCCGCGATTTCGTCGCCAATGTCAGCCACGAATTGCGCACGCCGCTGACCGCGCTGATGGGATTCATCGAGACGCTGCGCGGCCCGGCCCGCAACGACGAGGCCGCGCGCACCCGTTTTCTCGACATCATGGAGCGCGAGGCCGGGCGGATGAACCGGCTGGTCGCCGACCTTCTGTCGCTGAGCCGGGTCGAGCAGGACGAGCGCCGGCGCCCGGCGCAGAGCCTGGACCTCGCTGCCTTGCTGCGCGGGGTGGTGGCGACGCTGAACCCTGCGGCGGGCGCGGCCGGGGTGCGGCTGGAACTGACCGGCGCCGCCGGGAAGGCGATGATTCCGGGCGATGCCGACCAGCTGGTGCAGGTGTTTCACAACCTGGTCGAGAACGCGCTGAAATACGGCGCCGGCGGCGGCGTGGTCACAGTCACCTTGGAGCATCTGGGACACGAGCCAGTGCTGCGCGGCCCGGCCTGGTCGGTCTCGGTCGTCGACCGCGGCGAGGGGATCGACCAGCAGCACCTGCCGCGCCTGACCGAGCGCTTCTATCGCGTCGACACCCATCGCTCGCGCGAGCAGGGCGGCACCGGGCTGGGTCTCGCCATCGTCAAGCATATCATCAACCGCCATCGCGGCCGGCTGCGCATCGAAAGCACCCGCGGCCAGGGCAGCCGCTTCACCGTGATCCTGCCGGAAAAGATCGGCCGGATCTGAGGTTTGCGCGTATCTGCCGGAATCATGGGCAGGTTTACCGGATGTAAGGGATTTCGGTGTTCATTGAAAGTTCTCGACATGATGTGAGGACTGAACATGATCCGATTCCTGGCCGTGGCCCTGGCCATCTTTTCGCTCGCCGGTTGCGCGACCATCACCCGCGGCACCAAGGACGTGCTGGTGGTGAACTCCAACCCGCAAGGCGCGCAGGTGAAGCTGAGCAATGGCGAGACCTGCGCCGGCACGCCCTGCACCTTCAAGCTGCCCCGCAAATCCGAACTGAATGTAGTGGTCAGCAAGGACCGCTGCCAGCCGCAGCAGATCCGCGTGACGAACCGCGTCGCCGGAGGCGGCGGTGCGGCCATGGCGGGGAACGTGGTCTTCGGCGGCATCATCGGCGCCGGCGTCGATGCCGGCAGCGGCGCGATGCTGGAACTGGTGCCCAATCCGGTCGAGGTCTCGCTGGACTGTCGGAAGTGAATCGGCCGGGGCCGGTTGCGCGGCCCCGGCGCCTGATCCCGGCCTATGATCCGTCAGCCGTACGGGGCGGGTCAAAAAAGCCTGGGGCATCGAGCCCGAGGTGCGCCTAATAAAATCAATAAGTTGCGAGTCGTTTTGTAACACAAATTTGCCCTTTGTAACGGGCTAAGTGACGTTGCGTCATGACATGAAAAAGCCCCGGTCGTGCCGGGGCTTTTGGTTGCTGTGAGCGTCGCGGGTCAGGGGCTAATCAAGCCACAAGCCATAGTCGTTTGCGACCTCAACAAGCCTGCGCTTGTAATTTTGCAGGCCCTGCATCTGCCGATCCCGCTTGGCATCGGTCACGCAACGCTCTTCTTCTTCCTCCAACTTGCGCATGTAGGCATCAAGGACCGCCACGCGGTCAACGTCGGACAGCCGGTCAAGGGTGCTACGGCGGGGGATGTAGATTGACCGTGCCACCATCATGCGGCCTCCTGCGCTTTCAGGCGCGCCAAGATCAGCCGTGCAGCAACAGAATAGGTTCGGCCTTTCGTTTGCCAGTCGTCGGCGTTCTTCCAGTTGCCGATAGCGTCGCGAACCTCATGCCACAAAGGTTCAGGGATTCGACCAGTATAGTTCCATACGCCGCCACATGCTTGGATTAGGTCGAGGCGGGCGCGTTCTGCGCCTTCCTCATCATCATTGATTTGGTGCCACCACGTCAGCTTGACATGAAAGTTCTCGCGGGCGCTGATTGCTTTCTGCATCATGCGACCTCCTTCTGGATTTCGTTGAAGCGGCGCATCGCCTCATCTTGCGCCGCCTTCATGGCATCAAGACGCTCGCGCATCGCCTGCCGTTCGTCGTGCAGTTCCTCGCCGGGATACACGTCAACCTCTTGCTGAGCGTGGCGCTCCACATCCAGCAGGATCATATCCAGCATGGATTGCGGCAGGTCATGTCCGCGCAGCAAGGCGCACATATCCAGCATGTCGCCATGTTCCTGCCGGTCGTCGGGCAGGGATTGGATGCGCGCAATCGCGTAAGCCAGCGCCTTGGCGACGATATAGCCATCGCGGTCGGTGATGCTTGCCGCCTCGGGGGTTGGGGTGTTATTGTTTGCCATACTGGCGTTCTCCTTGTGGTTGCTGGTTTCGTTGCTGGTCGGATTCGTCTCGGTCATCAGTGATCCTCTAATCTGATGGGTTTCGTCGGTAGTCTTTCGACAGGGGCGGGCTTCCACGGTCTGCAAACTTAGTTGCGCCGCCCTTGTCGTTCTCATGCAGTCGGCCTGTCTGCCAGCAATGATTCGTCGCTGGGTGACTCGTTATCTCACAATTGCAAGTGATATGAATGCGGGTTTTTTTATTTTTATTAGTGATCAAATTCAGATAGTTATCCTGTGGATAAGGCAAAAACCCTGTGGATAACTCAAAAATCTAAAAGTTGTGCCTTCCTCGTTTCGTAGGTTCCGGCACCGCGCGGGGGAAGTAAGCCCGCCGTGCCGTCTCGGGGTTTTCGGGGAATATGAGGAACCCGCGCACTAGGTCATGTTGACAAATGGCGGAGCCAGAGGCGGATCGACGTGATATCGATGAAGCCAAGGAAGCTTTCGGCGGTCTTGTCGTAGCGGGTGGCGACACGGCGAGCGTTCTTGAGCTTGTTGAAGCACCGCTCGACAAGGTTCCGCAGCCGGTAGAGCCTGCGATCGACAGCGACACGGAGCCTGCGAGACTTGCGCATCGGGACCACCGGCAGGATGCTACGCGCCTCCATGGTTTTGCGAACCTTGTCGGAGTCATAGCCGCGATCGGCCAGCAGGATGCAAGGCTCCGGCAGGTTGTCGTCCATGACCAGATCAAAGCCCAGGTAGTCCGATGTCTGGCCCGGCGTGATGTCCGACCTCATTGGCAGCCCGGCAGCATTGACGCGCAGGTGGACCTTGGTCGTGAAACCACCTCTTGAACGGCCAAAACCCTGTCTTGGAGTCCCCCTTTTGCGCCCGCTGCCTGATGATGGGCGCGGATCACGGTGCTGTCGATCATCTGGAGCGCATCCGGCACGATCCGACTTTCGTTCAGCGCTTCGAGGATCTGCTCCCACAACCCCGCCAGGGTCCAGCGCCGGAACTGGCGGTAGACACTGGACCACTTCCCGAACTCTTCTGGGAGGTCGCGCCAAGGAGAGCCGGTCCGCGCGATCCAGAAAATCCCATCAAGAACAAGGCGGTGATTTGCGGGCTTGCGCCCGTTCGGGGCGCGCACGGCCAGAATGAAGCGCTCATGAAACGCCCATTCCTCGTCCGACATCAGGTCTCGTGCCAAGCTGGTCTCCATTGCAGGTACCAGCTTGAATCACGATCAGGCCACCCTGTGAATCCCTTTTGTCAACACCACCTAGTTGAAGCTCATGAAGCCATGCGGCAAGTCGCTTCAACTGGCCGGCAGCAGCTTCCACAGCTTTCGCGGGCGGGTCGTTGTTCTTCGCGGTCGAGAATAGCGGGCCATCTTTGGCCTGTTCCACGAACTTAATGAAGCCTTCTGCGATCACCTGCCGGTGCAGGGGTATGTCGCGATAGCCGCCAGCTTTCACGGTTCCGGCCTCTGGCGTGATCCGCATAATCCAGCGGTCGCCCTCTTGGAAAACGTCCTGCTTGCGTAGCTGCGTAATCTCACCGATCCGCGCACCAGAAAAGGCACAGAGGATCGGCGCCCATCGCTTAGCATTGATGGTCGGTTGTCGCTCATGGACATGCCCGTAAACCGAGATAGGCGGCTCATAGGATCGGGACGTTTTCAAGATCGCGGTTGCTTCCTTGTCGGAATAACCGGGGTCGCGGCTGCGCCGGCGTTTGGGGCGGGGCTGCTTCACCGTAGCGGCGGGGTTCTCGGACAGGCGGTCATCGTCCACGGCCCATTCCAGCAGGGACCGGACAGCCGATAGATAGATGCTGGAAACCGTCTTGGCGCCCAGGGTTTCCAGCAGCTTGTCGCGCCACGCCAGCAGGTCTTTCTTGGTGATCTTGCTGGCATCGTCGTGTCCAAGATGAACGCGCAGACTTTCAATGACCGGCTTGCCGCGTTTGCCGCCGTCCTTCATCGAACCGACCACCTGCCGGGCCTTGATGTAGTCGGTCCATAGCTTGCCGATGCTAACCGGCTTAGGCGCCTCTGTAGCAGTCGCTGGCGGCTTCACGATGGGGTCAGCAGGCTTCCCGCCATAATTGCCACGGTCACGCTCTAGGGTGCGTTCCAGCGCCTCGATCTCGGCGCATCAGGCGCTTTGCCAGAGTGATGCGCTCGGCTGAACCAGCCGGGGCAGCAACGCCATGCCGATCAAGGTAAGCGTCTATCTCATGTTCAACCTGATGCGTCTCACCTGCGGTCAGTTCCCGGCGCAGCGCGTCCAGCCTGACCATGCGGGCGTTCTGGTCGAAGTCACGGGCGCCGTTTAGGACATGGACCTCTAGGGCGGCATCCAACATCGCCAGTTCGTCGCGGTGGTCGATGCCGTCTTTCTGGATACGCTTAATGGCGCGGTCGGTCGCGGCCTTGATCTGGTCGGGCGTCGGATACCGGGCGCGGGTCTGTTCGTCCTCGGCCAGCATCTCGGAATAGCGTTGCCAGATCGCGCGGGAAAGTCCTCTGTTGTTATGGGGGATGCCTCGCGCGGTGCGATGCCTGCCTTGCGCTCGGCCTGGGTGATCTGCACTTGCAGGGACGCGACAGCCGAAGCCAGCAGCTTCATGGCGGTCCTGCGATCCGGACCAAGCGGCGCGCGTAGCTCGGTCTTGCCGACGATGGTGCGCAGGTCCTTTGGCACCACCAGCCGGGCGAAGAACCTGCCGTTTCGGTTCAAGAGGTATCGTTGTGCACCAGCCATCACGCGGCCCATTTTGTAACAGGATTCGTGACAGAAGAACGGGCTAAGGATTGGATTTCAAGGTGTTTTCAACGATTGCTGGCGTTCGAGGGCATAGGCTTTGGGGGCATCGAGCCCCCGGCTTTTTTCGCGACCCGGCGCCGCCCTGATGGTTGCGCGGGTTCTATTCGGCCGCGTGGCCAGTCACGACGGTCGCGCCTTCCGAATTCGGCTTCATGCGGAAGCCGCGCTCGAGCTGGTCGAAGGGTGCGACCGGATAGTCGCCCGAGAAACAGGCGTCGCAATATTGCGGGCAGGACTTGTCGCGCCCCTTGGCCTCGCCCGCGGCGCGGTAGAGCCCGTCCAGCGAGACGAAAGCCAGGCTGTCGACGCCGATCCAGTCGCGCATCTCGTCCTCGGACATCTGCGCCGCCAGGAGCTTGTCGCGGTCGGGGGTGTCCACGCCATAGAAGCAGGGCCAGGCGGTCGGCGGGCTGGCGATGCGGAAATGCACCTCGGCCGCGCCGGCGTCCAGGATCATGTCCTTGATCTTGCGCGAGGTCGTGCCGCGCACCACGGAATCGTCGACCAGCACCACGCGCTTGCCCTTGACCAGCGCCCGGTTGACGTTGAGCTTCAGCCGCACGCCCATGTTGCGGATCTGCTCGGTCGGCTCGATGAAGGTCCGGCCCATGTACTGGTTGCGGATGATGCCCATGCCGAAGGGGATGCCGCTTTCATGGGCATAGCCGATGGCGGCGGGGGTGCCCGAGTCGGGCACCGGGCAGACCAGGTCGGCCTCGACCGGGGCCTCGCGCGCCAGTTCCACGCCGATCTGGCGCCGGGTCTCATAGACCGAGCGGCCGCCGATGATCGAATCGGGGCGCGAGAAATAGACGTGTTCGAAGATGCAGAACCGGCCCTTGGACGGGCCGAAGGGGCGCGAGCTTTCGACCTCGCCCTTGGAGATTACCACCATTTCGCCCGGCTCGATCTCGCGGATGAACTCGGCGCCGATGATGTCGAGCGCGCAGGTTTCCGAAGACAGCACGAAGCCGTCGTCGCCGACCTTGCCCAGCACCAGCGGCCGCACGCCCAGGGGGTCGCGCACGCCGATCAGCTTGGTGCGGGTCATGGCGATGACGCTGAAGGCACCCTCGACCCGGCGCAGCGCGTCCTTCATCCGCTCGGGGATGTTGCGCTGGATCGAGCGTGCCATCAGGTGGATGATGCATTCCGAATCCGAGCTGGACTGAAAGATCGAGCCGCGCTCGATCAGTTCGCGCCGCAGCGCCATGGCATTGGTGATATTGCCGTTATGCGCCACCGCGCAGCCGCCCATGGCGAATTCGCCGAAAAACGGCTGCACGTCGCGAATCGCCGTCGCCGCCTTGGTGCCGGCGGTGGAATAGCGCACATGGCCGATGGCCAGCGCGCCGGGCAGCGTCTCCATCAGGCTCTGCTTGGTGAAATTGTCGCGCACATAGCCGAAGCGATGGGCGCTGTTGAAGCCCTGCTCGGCATCGTGGCTGATGATGCCGCCGGCCTCCTGGCCCCGGTGCTGCAGCGCGTGCAGGCCGAGGGCGACGAAATTGGCGGCATCCACGACTCCGATCACGCCGAACACGCCGCATTCTTCGTGCAGGCGGTCGGAATCGAAGGGATGGGCAAGGAATGGCTGCATCATCACCGACTCTTGGGGCTATTCCGGGGGCTGGGCATGGGTGGTCGAGGCCAATCTAGGGTGTCGGGCCGCCGAAGTCACGCCCCGCCGGCAGGACGGGGCGCTTTTTATGTCACGAAAGCGGCATATTTCCTCAGTTCGCCGGCGCAGCACCGGCCGGAGCCGGCGTCGGCGTCGCGGCATCGACCGGCTCGGCGGTCGGGCCGCAGCTGCGCACCAGCTGCTCGTAGCGGCTGACGACCCAGCTCGGCGCGTCCTGCGGGATCTGCTGGTCCATCTGGCCGCGCATCCGCTCGAACACCTGGGCCGAGCGCGAATTTTCCACCATGGCGACCGGCTGCGTGGCCATGACGCGGTCATAGACGATGAAGGCGATGGCGACCAAGAGGATGCCGCGCGCCACGCCGAACAGGAAGCCCATACCCTGGTCGACCCCGCCGAGCGCCGAGCGCTGCACCACCGAGGAGAACAGCGGCGTGATGATCGAGAACAGCACCAGCGCCAGGGCGAAGACCGCGGCAAAGCCGGCGATGGTGGCAAGCTCGCAACTGTCGGCCAGGAATTTGTTCAGCCCGGGGATCTGCGCCACCATGGGCCGGACCGTCGGCGCGAAGATGAAGGCCAGCACCGCCGCGCCGATCCAGCCGAGGATCGCCAGCGATTCGCGCACGAAGCCGCGCGCATAGGCCAGGATCGCCGACAGGATGATGACCGCCGCGACAATGCCGTCGATGAGGGTGAAACCGTCCATTTACACGCCCTTTCGCGGGATTGCCCGCGTTTGGGGGCGAAAGATGCGGCACCGTCAGCCGGCGCCGAATGTCTCGCCCACGAAACTTGTCAGATCCGGGGTGCGGTCGATCCGCATCCCGGCAACGCCCTCGACCTTGGTGGCCGACGGCAGGATCGCCCGTGAAAAACCAAGTTTCTGCGCCTCTTTCAACCTGTTTTCCGCCTGGGAGACCGGCCGCAGCGCGCCCGACAGGCTGATCTCGCCGAAAAGCACCGTGTCCGCGGGCAGGGCGACATCCTCGCGCGCGCTCAGCAGCGCGGCTGCGATGGCCAGGTCTGCGGCGGGCTCGTTGACCCGCATCCCCCCGGCAACGTTCAGGAAAACGTCGAGCCCGGCGAAGGGGATGGCGCAGCGCGCCTCGAGCACCGCGAGGATCGTCGAGACCCGGCCGCCATCGAGCCCGACCACGGTTCGGCGGGGACTCGCCAATGTCGAGGGCGCAACCAGGGCCTGGATCTCGGTCAGCACCGGCCGCGTGCCCTCGATGCCGGCGAAGACCGCCGAGCCTGGGCTGGGCTCGCCACGCTCCGACAGAAACAGCGCCGAGGGGTTCGCGACCTCGGACAGCCCGCCGCCGGTCATCTCGAAGACGCCGATCTCGTCGGCCGGGCCGAAGCGGTTCTTGTGCGCGCGCAGGATGCGGAACTGGTGGCCGCGCTCGCCCTCGAAATACAGCACGGTGTCGACCATGTGCTCGACCACGCGCGGGCCGGCGATCTGGCCCTCCTTGGTGACATGGCCGACCAGGATCACGGCGGTGCCGCGCCGCTTGGCGAAGGTGACGAGTTCATGCGCGCTGGCGCGGACCTGGCCGACCGAGCCCGGCGCCGCCTCGATCTGGTCCGACCATAGCGTCTGGATCGAATCGATCACCGCGACATCGGGCCGCTCGGCGTCGAGCGTGGTCAGGATGTCGCGCAAGGCTGTTTCGGCGCCCAGCCGCACCGGCGCATCGCCCAATCCCAGCCGCTGCGCCCGCATGCGGACCTGGGCGCTCGCCTCCTCGCCCGAGATATAGATCGCGCTCTGCCCCGAACGGGCAAAGGCGCTGGCGGCCTGCAGCAGCAGGGTGGACTTGCCGATGCCGGGATCGCCCCCGACCAGCACGGCCGAGCCCGGCACCAGCCCGCCGCCCAGCACGCGGTCAAGCTCGGCCATGCCCGAGACGGCCCGGGCGGGCGGCGCCTCCTGCGTGTCGAGGCCCGAAAGCGGGATGCTCTTGCCCTTCAGCGTGCCGAGGCCGCGCCCCGGCCCCTGGCTGAGCGGAGCCTCCTCGACGATGGTGTTCCAGGCGCCGCAGGCGTCGCATTTGCCGGACCATTTCCGGTGGCTGGCACCGCAGGCGGTGCAGGTGAAGGCGGTGATCGGTTTGGCCATGCGGGATATGTGGCAGATCGCGGCGACGGATGCCATGGGGCGCCGGAAAGGCTTTCTCTGTTTCTAAAATACCCCTGCGACCGTCGGCTCGGTTGAAAAGATGGGTATTTGAAAAACAGAGAAAGCCGATCAGTTCACGCCCAGACCGGCCCGCATCATGATGCGGCGGACCGGGGCGACGGCGTAAAGCCCGCCGAGGGCTGCGGCGCGCAGGTCGCGCAGGGGACGGGCCGAGATCATGCTGGCGCGGTTCAGCGCGTCGATCCCGATCAGCCGGGCCAGCGCCTCGGGGCGGCGGCGGCGCTCATAGGCGTCGAGCGAGCGGGCGCTGCCGGGATCGTCCGAGGACAGCGCGACCAGGGCGGCGATATCGGCGAGGCTCATGTTCAGCCCCTGGGCGCCGATGGGCGGGACGACATGCGCGGCCTCGGCGATCAGCGCCGTGCGCGGGCCGGTGAATCGGTCGGCGATCTGGCTGATGATCGGCCATTCCGTCAGCCGCGTGGCCTGGGTCAGGTGGCCCAGAACCCCGGCCGAACGGCGGTTCAGCTCGGCCTCGAACGCCGCGCGGGGCAGGGCGCGCAGCCGGGCGGTTTCGGTGCCGCGCTCCATCCAGACCACGGCCGAGCTGGGCCTGCCGTCGCGGTCGGGCAGCGGCACCAGCGTGAAGGGGCCGCCCGAGCGGTGGATCTCGGTCGAGACATTCTCATGCGGGCGCTCGTGGGTGACGGCGAAGGCCAGCGCCTTCTGGCCATAGCGCAGCGTGCGCGTGCCGATGCCGAGCGCCTGGCGCACCGCCGAGTTGCGGCCGTCGGCGCCGATGACCAGCCGGGCGCGCAGCTGGCTGCCGTCGCTCAGCGTGGCCAGGGCCTCGGTATCGCGGGCCAGCAGGCCCGCCGTGCCGGTGCCGGACAGGACGCGGACATTCTGCAACCCGGCCAGCCGGGCCGAGATTTCCCGCTTCAAGAGCCAGTTCGGCAGGTTCCAGCCGAAGGGCTGGTCCGAGATCTCGGCCGCGTCGAAGTCGCGCGTCAGCCGGGCCTGCGCGCGCTTGCCGCCGGCGTCGATGATGCGCATGACCTGCAGGGGCGTGGCATGCGGGGCCAGCCGCTCCCACAGCCCCGCCGCGGACAGGACGGCGATCGAGGGATGCAGGAAGGCGGTGGTGCGCAGGTCGGCGCCCTCGGCCGATTCCTCGGTCACCGGCGGGGCGGGATCGACGCAGGTGACCGCATGGCCGGCGCTGCCGAAGGCCGCCGCCGCGATCAGCCCGGCGATGCCGCCGCCGGAGACCAGGATTTCGGTATCCTCGATGCGCATGGCCCTGCTTTCGGTATCAGAATCCGGCCGCGTAGGCCGCGAGCATGCCATAGACCAGCACGGTCGCGGCCAGGCCGATCATCGCCAGTGCCGGCAGGCCCCAAAGCGCGAATCCCACCACGCAAGCGAGCACCAGCACAAGGGCGAAGCTGAACAGAAATCGGGCGGTCCGCCGTTCGGCAAGTTCGTCGGCGTGGCTGTCGGTCATGGCGCGCTTCCTGGATTCATGTCGGAGGTTGCCACGATCATACCGCGACGCGGTCGCGCGACAAGTCCCGCAGGAAGCCGGTCAGATCCAGCGTGCGGTGCCGGACATGCGGCTCGTCCGGGCGATCCGCCGCCAGCGCATCCGGGCCGTGCCGACCAGAACCGACCAGAATCGTTTGCATTCCCAGCCGGTGGGGCACCAGAAGGTTGCGGGCGTCGTCCTCGAACATGGCGGCCTCGGCCGGGTCGAACCCCTCCGCCGCCAGGACTGCGGCATAAGCGCGCGCATCGGGCTTGGGGTGGAAATCCACGGTATCGACGCCGTGGATCGCGTCGAAGACGGTCAGCCCGCGGTGGTCCAGCACGCGGGCGGCATAGGCGGTGTCGCCGTTCGTATGCACGATCTTGCGGCCGGGCAGGGCGCGGATCAGCGCCGCCAGCTCGGGATCGGGGCTGAGCGCGCTGAAGTCGATGTCGTGGACGTCGCGCAGATAGGCCATGGGCTCGACGCCATGCTCGGCCATCAGCCCGGCCAGCGTGGTGCCGTGCTGGCGCCAGTAATGCTCGCGCAACCGGCTGGCCTCGGCCTCGGCCACGCCCAGCATGCGCATGACATAAGCGGTCATGCGCCGCTCGATCTGCGCGAACAGCCGCACTTCGGGCGCGTAAAGCGTATGGTCCAGATCGAAGATCCAGGTGGTGACATGCCGAAAAACCATGGCCCATGCCTAAACCCACGGCATGGCGCTTGCAATCGGCGCGCCAAGGGGGAATCGTGCGCGGATGAAAGACGCCTATTCCCTGATCCTTTCGGCCATCGACAACGGCAGCTATCGCCCGGGCGACCGGCTGGTCGAATCCGAACTGGCCGAGCGTTTCGGCGTCTCCCGCACCCCGGTGCGCGAGGCGCTGCAGCGGCTGGAGACCCAGTCGATGCTGAAGCGCGACGGCCGCAGCCTGATCGTCGCCACCTTGGACCACAACCAGCTGGCCGAGCTTTACACCGTGCGCGCCGAGCTCGAGGCGCTGGCCGCGCGGCTGGCAGCCCGCCACGCCACGCCCGAAGAAATCCGCGTGCTGGCCGGCATGGTCGAGGACGACCGCAAGATCCTCGGCGATCCGCAGCAGCTGGCGCGCACCAACCGCCGCTTTCACCACCAGCTGCACCTGGCCTCGCACAACCGCTATCTGGTGCAGCAACTGGACTTGGTGCATCGCAGCATGGCGCTGATGGCGCGCACCACGCTGGCCGCCAAGGGCCGCGACGCGATCTCGCTGGAGGAGCATCAGGCCATTGTCGATTCCATCGGGCGGCGCGACGAAAGTGCTGCGGAACAGGCGCTTAGGCACCATATCTCCATGGCTTTCGAGACCCGGCTCAAGGAGGAGGCGCATCTGAGCGGCGAGGACCAGATCTGATGCGCGAGATCCGCGGCCCCGCCGACCTGGACGAGGGCGCGGCGCATCTGATGCGGGTCTGCCCGGTCTGGGCGCGGGAATTGCCGGCGCTGCTGCCGCTGCCGCTGCGGCGCTGGCCCGAGGGCTTCGGTGCCCTGCGCGATGCGGTGCTGGGCCAGCAGATCTCGACCGCCGCCGCCGCGGCCATCGCGGCCCGGATGGCGGCCGCGGGTCTCGACAGCGAGGCGGCGATCGCGGGCGCCGATGACGAGGCGCTGCGTGCCGCCGGCCTGTCGCGGCCCAAGATCCGCACTCTGCGCGGCATCGCCACGGCCGGCGTGGATTGGCCCGGCCTGCGCGCCCTGCCGGACGACGAGGCCGTGGCCCGCCTGACCGCCCTGCCGGGCATCGGCCGCTGGACCGCCGAGATCTACCTGAAATTCGCCCTCGGCCGGCCGGACGTCTTCGCCGCCGGCGACCTTGCCCTGGCCGAGGCGGCGCGGCTGCTCTACGCCCTGCCGGAACGCCCCGGCCCGGCGGCGCTGCTCGTCTTGGCCGAGCCTTGGCGGCCGTGGCGCGCGGTTGCGGCCCGCGCGCTCTGGGCCTATTACCGGGTCGCGAAGGGGCGCGAGGGCGTCCGCTAAGGGGGAAACATGCCGCGCGAGTTGAAATCCGAACGCAAGGGGCCGCAAAAGGCCGATTCCGTGGTGGTGTTCCTGCACGGCTATGGCGCCGATGGCGCCGACCTGCTGGGCCTTGCCGATCCCTTGGCGCCGCATCTGCCCGGGACCGCCTTCTATGCCCCGAACGCGCCCGAGCGCTGCGTCAACAATCCCATGGGTTATCAGTGGTTTCCGATCCCCTGGATGGACGGCTCCAGCGAGGATCAGGCCCGCGCCTCGGCCGCGCAATCCTTCGATGACATCAACGCCTTTCTCGACAAGGTGCTGGCAGATGAGGGCGTGAGCCCCGACCGGCTGGCGCTGGTCGGCTTTTCGCAGGGCACGATGATGGCGCTGGCCGTGGCGCCGCAGCGCGAGCCGGAGCTTGCCGGCGTCGTCGGCTTCTCGGGCCGGCTGATGGAGCCCGAGAAGGCGGGCGAGGCCAGGACCAAGCCGCCGATCCTGCTGTTGCACGGCGACCAGGATCCGGTGGTCCCCTTCGAGAGCATGGGGATTGCCGGCGAGGCGCTGCAGGCCGCGGGTTTCACCGTCTATGGCCATGTCATGAAGGGCACGCCGCATGGCATCTCGCCCGACGGGTTGTCGGTGGCGCTGGCCTTCCTGAAAGAGCGGCTTGCCAAGTCGTGAAGGTTTGAGCGATTTCGCACTTGCGAAACCGGGCGCAGACCCTACCTTCGAATCGAGGAAGACGAGGAGAAGCCGATGACCCTGTTCTGGATGACCGCTATTGCCCTGATCCCGGCTGGCCTGGCGGCCTCGCATCTCCTGGCACCGCAACCGCAGCGCGTGGCCGTGCGCGCCCGGCGCTGAGAGCGTCGCCCTAGTCCCAGATCGCCGGATCGGCGATCTCGATGGAATTCCCGGCCGGGTCGCGGAAATACAGCGACCGGCCACCCTGGGGCCAGATGAAATCGGCCTCGATCCCGATCCCCGCCGCTTCCAGATGCGCGCGCCAGGCGTCCAGGTCGCCGGGGCATGCCGCCATGCAGAAATGCCCCGCGCCGTCGCTGCCATGCGGCGGCACCGGCAGGCGGGCGCCGGCTTTCGGCGGCTGCCGGGTGGCCTCGGCCCGGAACACCAGCAGCACCTGCGCGCCGCAGCGAAAGAACACATGCCGGCCCGGCACGCGGGCGATTTCCGGGAGACCGATCACCCCGGTCCAGAAGCGGGCGGCCGCGTCCAGATCCTCGGCGTAAAGCGCGGATTCCAGCGTGCCGAGCAGGGAAGGCGGTTGCATCATGCCCGCCATCTTGCCAGTAATTTCCCATGGCGGCCAGAGCGGCGCGGAAAAGAGGGGACGGCATGGCGTGGATCTATCTGATCGTTGCGGGGCTGCTGGAGGTGGTCTGGGCCTATGCCATGAAGCAGTCCGAGGGCTTCAGCCGGCCGATCTATACCGCCGTGACCCTGGGCACCATGCTGGTAAGCTTCTGGTTCCTGTCGCTGTCGATGAAGGTGCTGCCGCTGGGCACGGCCTATGTGATCTGGACCGGCATCGGCGCGGTCGGCTCGTTCGTGGCCGGCATCGTCCTGCTGGGCGAATCCAGCGACCCGCTGCGGCTGGTCGCGGCGGTGCTGATCCTGTCGGGGCTGGTGCTGTTGAAGATCGCCTCGCCGCACTAGCCCCTGTCATATCCGCGTCACGGCCCGCGTTTAATTGATGCCCGGGCATATATTCGGGGACTTGTCAGCCCATCGCCGCGATATATAGTCGGGGCCAAAGAAGACGACGAGTTCCGGGCAAGGCGAAACGAGGTGCCGATGCTGGATGACCACGGCGATTTTCGAACGCAGTTCGTGCGGGAACCCTCAAGCCTGCGCCAACATCCCGCATTGGTGCTGAACGCCGATTTCCGACCGCTGAGCTATTACCCCCTGTCGCTCTGGCCCTGGCAGGAGGCGATCAAGGCGGTGTTTCTCGACAGGGTGCAGATCATCGCCGAATATGACGAGGTGGTGCGAAGCCAGAGGCAAAGCATACGCATCCCCTCGGTCGTGGTGCTGAAGGATTTCGTCAAACCCCAGAAGCGCGTGGCATTCACGCGCTTCAATCTTTTTCTGCGGGACGAATTCTGCTGCCAGTATTGCGGCGCCAAGGGCGATCTGACCTTCGACCACGTCATCCCGCGCTCGCGCGGGGGGGTGACCAGCTGGGAAAACGTCGTGGCGGCCTGTTCGCCCTGCAACCTGAAAAAGGCCAACAAGTCGCTGCGCCATTCGGGGCTGAAGCTGCGCCAGCCGCCGCGCCGGCCCAGCCCCGAGGAAATGCATGCCGTCGGCCGGCGCTTTCCGCCGAACCACCTGCATGAAAGCTGGATGGACTATCTTTACTGGGACACGGAACTGCTGGCCGAGTGACGCGCGGACGGCCATTCCGCGCCGGGGTTTTTTCGGCTAAGGGGCGGGCGGCGCGCCATCCGGGCCGCGTCTGACCTTCAAGGGCCGCATTCCATGACCATTTCCTTTCTCGTGACCCATTCCGGCGGCTTTCACGCCGATGAGCTGCTGTCGACGGTGATCCTGGCGCGGCTGTTCCCGGACGCCCGGCTGGTGCGCAGCCGCGACGCGGCCTGGATCACGCCCGCCCCCGACCGGCTCATCTATGACGTCGGCCGGGCCTATGACGCGCAGGCCGGGGTTTTCGACCATCACCAGCGCCCGGCGCCGCTGCGCGAGGATGGCCGGCCGCTCAGCTCCTTCGGGCTGGTCTGGCGGCATTTCGGCCGCGGCTACCTGCGTGCCCTGGCGGTGCCCGAGCCGGATGTCGAGGCGATCCATGCCGATCTCGACGCGGGCTTCGTGCTGCCGATCGACCTGATGGACAATGGCGCGCTGGACCCCTCGACCGCCGGGCCGCTGCTGGCCGACCTGACCCTGCCGATGCTCTTGGAAAGCCTGAAGCCGGTCTTTGACGATCCCGACCCACAGGCCGAGACCCAGGCCTTTGCCGACGCGCAAGCCATCGCGCAGGCCTTCATCGAGGCCAGCATCCGCCGCAAGGCCGCCAAGGCCCGGGCCGAGGCCGTCGTGCTGCGCGCCATCGCCGCCGCCGGCACCGCGCGGGTGCTGGAACTGCCGCAGGGCATGCCGTTTCGCGCCGCCATCGAGAAGGCGGGCGCCGATCACCTGCTGTTCGTCATCCACCCGCGCGAGCGCGACTGGGCGCTGACCGGGATCCGCAAGGCCGAGGACGGCTTCGCGCAGCGTGCCGACCTGCCCGAGGCCTGGGCCGGGCTGACCGATGCGGCGCTGGAAGCCGCCTCGGGCGTGCCGGGCGCGCGCTTCTGCCACAACGGCCGCTTCATCGCCGTGGCCGAGACGCGCGAGGCCATTCTCGAGATGGCCCGCATCGCCGTGCGCGAGGCCGAGGCGCCCTAGGCGGCGGCGTGGGGCAGCACCCAGATGCCGCTGTCCGGCACGGCGTTCACCCGCAGCCGGCAGCCATAGGCCCGCGACAGCAGCTCGTCGGTCAGCACCTCGGCCGCGGGACCCTGATGCAGCACGCGCCCGCCGCTCATCAGCAGCAGGTTTTGCGCGAAAAGCGCGGTCAGGTTCAGGTCGTGCAGCACCGCGACCACGCCGCCGCCGCGCCTGGCGTAATCGGCGGCAAGCCGCATCACCACCAGCTGATGCGCGATGTCGAGGCTGCTGACCGGCTCGTCCAGCAGCAGCCAGCGCGGCCCGGCCTCATCGACCGGCTGCCAGACCTGCGCCAGCACCCGGGCCAACTGCACCCGCTGTTGCTCGCCACCCGACAGTTCCTGATAGAGCCGGCCCGAGAAACCGGGCAGGTCCACCGCAGCCAGCGCGGCCGGGACCAGCGCCTCGGCCCGCTCGCCGCGCGCTTCCAACCCGATGCGGACCACCTCGGCCACGGTAAAGGGAAAGGACAGCGCCGCCGCCTGCGGCAGCACCGCCCGGCGCCGAGCCTGTTCCTCGGGCGGCATGGCGGCAAGGTCGCGATCACCCAGGCTGATCCGGCCCTTGCAGGCCAGCTCGCCGGTCAGGCAGCGCATCAGCGTGGTCTTGCCCGAGCCATTCGGGCCGACGATGGCCGTGACCTCGCCGGCGCGGGCGGTCAGGTCGACGCCGTGCAGCACCGGCTTTCGGCCCAGGCTGACGCTGATGTCGCGGGCAATCAGGCTCACAGGTCCAGCACTCCGCGATTGCGCAACAGGATCCACAGGAAGAACGGCCCGCCCATGATGGCGGTGACGATGCCGATGGGCAGCTCGGCCGGCGCGACCACTGTGCGGCTGACCATGTCGGCGCCCAGCAGCATGATCGCCCCCAGGAGCGCCGAGTTGACCAGCAGCCAGCGGTGGTCCGGCCCGCTGATCAGCCGCAACAGATGCGGCACCACGATGCCGACGAAGCCGATCCCGCCCGAGACCGCGACCGCGGCGCCGGTGGCGCCGGCGACGGTCAGGATGGCGAGGTTCTTGACCCGCTGCACGCGGATGCCGACATGGCCGGCGGCGGCCTCGCCCAGGGCCAGCGCGTTCAGGCCGCGCGCCAGCGTGGGCGCAAAGACCAGCGCCAGCATCATGATCGGCGCCCCGGCGATCAGCTTGGGCCAGTTCGCCCCGGCCAGCGAGCCCAGGCCCCAGAAGGTCAGGTCGCGCAGCTCGGCATCGGTGGCGCGGAACACCAGAAGCCCCGAAAACGCCCCCATGATCGCCCCGAGCGCGATCCCGGCCAGCAGCATGGTCGCGACCGAGGTGCGGCCGCGCCGCGTGGCGATGCGGTACAGCAGCAGCGTCGTGACCCAGCCGCCGAAAAAGGCCGCGACCGGCACCAGATACCAGCCGAACAGCGCCGCGATCCCGGCGGGCAGTGCCGCGCCCAGCACGATGGCGCAGATCGCCGCCAGCGAGGCGCCGGCGCTGACGCCGACGATGCCCGGATCGGCCAGCGGGTTGCGGAACAGCCCCTGCATCACCGCGCCCGAGACCGCGAGCGAGGCGCCGACGACCATGCCCATCAGCACCCGCGGCAGGCGGATGTCCATCAGCACCACCCGGTCCTGCACCGCCAGCTCGCGCCCGGCCAGCCAGTCCGACACCGCCCGCGTAAGCGAGGTGCCCGAAGCGCCCCAGCCCAGCGAGACCAGCGCCACCGCCACCAGCAGCACCGCCAGCGCCAGGCACAGCCGGCGGGCGCGCGGGCCGCGGTCGCCCTCGATGCGCGCGCCTTCGGGGTGCAAGGCCACCATCACGACCCGGTATAGATCAGGTCGTGCAGCTCGACCGCGGCCTCGCCGGTGCGCGGGCCAAAGCCGAGCAGTTTCAGCCCGTCCATCATCACCAGCGCGCCGTCGCGGCCGGCCGGGGTCTGGGCCAGCGCCGGCATGGCCAGCGCCGCCTCCCTGGCCGCCGCGTGGCTGTTGCCGCCATTGGCCTCTGCATCGGCCTTGTCGTCGCCGCGCCGCATCATCAGGATCACGTCCGGCGCCGCCTGGATCACCGCCTCGTCGGTCAGAGGCTTGTAGCCCTGGATCTGCGCCATGGCGTTTTCCGCGCCGGCCAGCCGGATGATGCCGTCGGCGGCGGTGCCGGTGCCGCCCGCCATCACGCGGCCGCCTTGCAGGGACAGCACGAACAGCACCTTCTTCGGCGTGCCGACGGTGGCCGATCGTTCTGCCGCCGCCTTCAGGTCGGCCGCCAGCTTCTCATGCAGCGCGCGGCCCTTTTCGGCGACGCCCAGGGCGCCGGCGACCGCGTCGACCTTTTTCAGCACCCCCTCGGCGTCATAGCTCTCGTCCACCGTGACATAGGGCACGCCCGCGGCCTTCAGCACCGAAACCGCCTCGGGCGGGCCGGCGCCATCCTCGGCGATGATCAGGTCGGGCGAGACCGACAGCACCCCCTCCGGCGCCAGCGCCCGCACATAGCCGACATCGGGCAGGGCATTCGCCTCGGGCGGCCAGTTCGAGGTGGTGTCGCGCCCGACCAGCCGGTCCTGTTCACCCAAGGCATAGACGATCTCGGTGACCGAACCGCCCAGCGGCAGCACGCGCCTGGCCTCGGGCCAGGATTGCGCATGGGCGGTCCCGGCTAGCAGCAGCGCGAGCAGCGCCAGCCGCCTCATGCCGCGGCCTCGGCCAGCGCCGGCAGGCCCCCGACCAGCGCCGCCCATTGCGCTGCGTCGCCGCCCTTTTCGGGCCGCAGCCCGAAGCATTGGAAGATCAGCGCCCCCTCGGCGTCGAAGGCCTCGACCGAGAGCGCCGGGCCGCGCTTGGTCGGCTTTTCCACCGCCCAGACCTCGGCCACATGGTCGCCGCGCAGGTGCAGGTTGAAGCGCGGGTCCATCACGTTCAGCCAGGGCCCCATCGGCCGCAGCGTCTCGAACCGACCCGAATGGATCTCGATGCAGCCCTGGTTGCCGACGAACATCATCACGCCGCAGCCCTCGGCCTGCACGCGCTCGATCAGCGCCGGCACCGCCTCGACCGAAAGCGGCCGCACGAAGGGCGCGCCGATGCTACGATAGGCACCCAGCCGGTTCATCTTCAGCCGGCGGATCAGAATGTTGAACTGATGCGTGTCGGTCATCTCGGACCACTCGCGGCGCAGCGCCTCGACCCGCTCGGGCGCGGCCTTGGCCGGCTCGACCGGCGCGCGCGCGGCCAGTTCGATGCTGTCGGACTGCTCCGGCAGCGCCAGCGCCCGCTTCAGCGCGGCCCAGGCGCCCAGGTCCGAGCCCTCGCGCAGGTGGATCTTGTGGATCGCGTCGCCGGCCGCGTCGAAGACCTGGATCGAGCGGCGGATGCCGGCATCGCCCGCCTTCTCGACGGCAAAGCCATGCAGCCAATGGCGCGGGAACATGCGCAGGTCGATCTCGTGGTCCACCGTCATCGCGGCATGTTCGCCGTCGTGGAAGTCGTTGTAGGTGCCGAGCTTCTCGATCACGCAGGACCGGTTGCGGGTCAGGGCCATGACCTCGCCCAGGGCCTGCACCATCGGGATCAGCCGGCCGGGCGTGGCGTCGATGCGGGTGGTGCCGCGCCCGGTCTCGGCCGCGACCAGCGCCGCTTCGGGCACGCCCAGGCGCTCGGCCAGGTCGAAGGGGCGGCCCGCGTCCTCGGCCGCCAGGCGGCGCAGGTCTTCGGGGGAATATGGGCTCATGCTCGGGCCTTTCACTGGATTGCTCCCGGGCCGGCGCCCGGGATGATCGGCAGGGAATCATTGACAGATTTACTAGGATTAATTTACCCAGCGCAAGATGCCAGCCCCGTGGCCAGCCGTAACTTTCCTGACAAGACCACGGGGACATGATGCCACGCCACCTGTTTCTGGGCGCGCTGCTTGCCGGCTCGACCTGCCTGACCACCCTGACGCTCGCCGGCCCGACCTGGGCGCAGGACGCCGCGCCGCAAACCTTCGTGCTGGACCAGCTGGTGCTGCGCGCCGGCAGGCCCAAGGTCGCCTCCGAGGTGCCGCAATCCGTCTCGGTCGTGGACGGCCAGCAGCTCGACGACATCGAGGCGACCCATATCGGCGAGGTGCTCTCGACCGTGCCGGGCGTCGCCGGCGTCGGCTCGGGCAGCTTCTTCGGCCAGGGCTTCAACATCCGCGGCTTCGGCTCCTCCAGCGCCGCCGCCTCCGAGGCCGGCATCGTCCAGCTGATCGACGGCGAAAAGAAATACTACGAATCCTATCGCCAAGGCGCGCTGTTCGTCGAACCGGATTTCCTGCGCCAGGTCGAGGTGCTGCGCGGTCCCGGCTCCTCCACGCTCTACGGCTCGGGCGCGCTCGGCGGCGTGATCGCCATGGAGACGATCGAGGCCAGCGACCTGATCGCCCCCGGCAAGAATTTTGGCGGCAAGGCCAAGCTCGGCTATGCCTCGAACCCGGACACCGTGCTGGGCAGCATAGCGCTCGGCTGGCGCCCGGCCGAGGATTTCGAGGCCCTGGCCGCCTTCGCCTGGCGCAAGCTGGGCGACACCAAGGACGCCGACGGCAACACCACGGTGCGCGCGAATTCCAGGACGCCCAACCTGCTGCTGAAGGCGAAAAAGACCTTCGGCGACCAATATGTCGCCTTCTCTTACCAGCATCTCGAGGCCAAGGGCGAGGATCAGGATTTCGACCAGATCAACGGGTCGCAAAAGGATATGTTCTATCCGGGCTTTTCCTGGGGCGTGGGCGACATCACCACCCGCGACCAGACCGCGCGGCTGATCTGGGGCTGGAACCCGCAGGACAACCGCTATGTCGATCTGACCGCGACGCTGTCCTATACCAGCACCATGAAGGACGTGCAGCAGGGCGACGACCCGGACGAGCCGATCATGGACAGCTTCCTCGGTCGGCGCGATTACCGGCTATGGAAGTTCAGGCTGCAGAACGTCGCCGACCTCTCGGGGGCAGGCTTTGACCATCACCTGACCACCGGGGCCGAGATTTCGCGGCAGGACCGTTCCTCGCGCGTGGCCGCGGCCTCGCACCCCGAGGGGATTACCCGGTTCTGGTCCGCCTTCGCGCTGTCCGAGGTGACTTGGGGCGATCTGACGGTGAACACCGGCCTGCGCTATGACAGGCAGCGCATCGAGCCGAAAAGTTCCGTCACCGCCACGGACGACCGCTACAGTTCCGATTCCTTCGAACCGCAGATCGCGGCGATCTATCGGCTGGACGACAACTGGTCGGTCTTCGGCTCGGTCGCGCTGGTGAACCGCATGCCGACGGCGGACGAGTTGTTCGACACCTATATGGGCGGCGCGCCTTCGCCCGACCTCAAGGACGAGAAGGGCAAGAACATCGAGGCCGGCATCTCCTATAGTGGTTCGGGCATTTTCGCTGCCGGCGACGAGGCGGTGCTGAAGCTCACGCTGTTCCGCAACCATATCGACGACATGATCATGCGCACCAACGCGCCGGCGCCGACGCCGGCCTATGTCAACATCGACCGCGCCTATCTGCGGGGCGGCGAGATCGAGGCCAGTTATTCCATCGCGGCCTGGGAACTGGGCGCCGCGGTTTCGGTGGTGAATGGCGAGGACCAGGACGGCGCCGATCTCGACACGCTGCCGAACAACCGCGTGACGCTTTCGGCGATCTGGCAGGCCAGCGACGCCTGGCGCATCGGCCTGCGCAGCACGCTCGCCGCGGGCCGCGACAAGCCGGACGGGGATCGCCGCGCGGGCTATGGCGTGCACGACATCTTCGCGACCTGGAAACCGCAGGGCGGCCAGCTCGAAGGCATCGAGGTCCACATGGGCGTCGACAACGTCACCGACCGGGACTATACGCCCGCGACCTGGCTCACCGGCCCGGCGCCCGGCCGCAACTTCAAGCTCTCGGTCTCGCGCAGCTTCTAGGGGTCCGCCAGCCCCGAACGACCGACTGCCAGCCCCACCCGGCTGGCCGTTCCCTTTTCTCTGCGCGAAACCCCGCCGCTTCTTTGCTCCCCAAATACCCAATTCAGCCAGGCCGCCACCCGCGATGCGCCTGCCGCTTCACCGTTTCCCACTCGAAACCGCAAGGCTGCCGTCAGCGCGCCAGCCCGGCATAGACCCCGCCCCGGGCAATCAGCCCCTCATGCGGCCCGGTCTCGACGATGCGGCCGCCCGCCATCACGACGATGCGGTCGGCGTGGCGGATGGTGCCCAGCCGGTGCGCGATGACGAGCGTGGTGCGCCCGACGGCCAGCGCATCCAGCGCCGCCTGGATCTCGCGCTCGGTCTGGCTGTCCAGCGCCGAGGTCGCCTCGTCCAGGATCAGGATCGGCGGGTTCTTCAGAAACGCCCGCGCGATCGCCACCCGCTGCTTCTGCCCGCCCGACAGCATCACGCCGCGCTCGCCCACGACGGTGTCCAGTCCCTCGGGCAGGGTCTCGATCATCGGGCCCAGCTGGGCCTGGCGCGCCGCCGCCAGGATCTCGGCATCCGTGGCGCCCAGCCGGCCATAGGCGATGTTCTCGCGCAACGTGCCGCCGAACAGGAACACGTCCTGGCTGACCAGCCCGATCTGGCGGCGCAGGCTGTGCAGCTGCATCCGGTCCAGCGCGATCCCGTCCACGGTGATCCGCCCGGCGGTCGGCTCATAGAAGCGCGGAAGCAGCGCCAGCAGCGTGGTCTTTCCTGCGCCCGAGGGGCCGACGAAGGCCACCGTCTCGCCGGCGCGGATGTCGAGGTCGATCCCCTGCAGGATCGGCCGGGTCGCGTCATAGGCGAAGCTCACGCCCTCGAAACGGATGTCGCCCTTCAGCGCCGGCGCCGGGATGGCGCCCGGCGCATCGGCGATCTCGGGCTCGGTCGCCAGCAACTCCTGATAGCGGCGGAAGCCGGCGATGCCGCGCGGATAGGTCTCGATCACCGCGGCGATCTTTTCCAGCGGGCGATAGAAGACGCCGACCAGCACCAGGAAGCCGACGAAGCCGCCGGTCGTCAGCGAGCCCCGCAGCACGAACCAGGCGCCGACCACCATGACTACGACCTGCACCAGCCGCAGCCCCATGTATTGCAGGGCCGAGACCGTGGCCATGACCTTATAGGCCTCCAGCTTCGTCGCGCGGTAATTCCGGTTGTCGCTGGCGAACAATTCGCTCTCGTGGCGTTCGTTGCCAAAGGCCTGGACGACGCGGACGCCGCCCAGGGCCTCTTCCAGCCGGACGTTGAAATCGCCGACGCGGGAATAGATCGCGCGCCAGGTCTGGGTCATCTTGCCGCCATAGATCACGATCAGCGCCAGCATCGCCGGCACCACCAGCGCCACGATGAAGGCCAGCTGCGGATGGATCCAGAACATCAGCACGAAGGCGCCGACGAAGGTCATGATCGCGATGATCGCATCCTCGGGGCCGTGATGGGCGACCTCGCCGATCTCTTCCAGGTCGCGGGTGACGCGGGCGACCAGCTTGCCGGTGCGGGCGCGGTCGTACCAGCGCCACGACAGCCGCGTCAGATGGTCGAAGGCGCGGGCGCGCATCTCGGTCTCGATATTGATGCCCAGCTTGTGGCCCCAATAGACCACCACCGCCATCAGCCCCGAATTCACCAGATAGAGCAGCAGCAGGCCCACGGCGGCGGCCATGGTCAGCGTCCAGTTGCCCTGCGGCAGCAGGTGGTCGATGAAGCCGGTGATCGCCAGCGGAAAGGCCAGCTCCAGCAGGCCCGAAACGACGGCGCAGCCGAAATCCAGCCAGAAAAGCCCCATCCAGGGCCGGTAATAGGCGAAGAACGCGCGCAGCATGGCCATCCCTTCCACTTCCCTCTTCAGGCGGGAACGGCGACGGCCTCGCCATTCTCGCGCCGCAGCACCTGCATCGGCAGGCCATAGATCTCGGCCAGCACCTCGGGGCGCATCAGCGCGGCGGTCGTGCCCTGCATGACCAGCCGCCCGCCCCTCAGCGCCACCACATGATCGCAGAACCGCGCGGTCATGTTGACCTCGTGCAGCACGATCACCGCGCTGCGGCCCTGTGCGTGGCACATTCTGCGCACGAGGGAAAGCACCTCGACCTGATGCGCGATGTCGAGGGCCGAGATCGGCTCGTCCAGCAGCAGCGTCTGCGCCTGCTGCGCCACCATCATCGCCAGCCACACCCGCTGCCTTTCGCCCCCGGACAGGGTATCGACCAGCCGGTCGGCGAAAGCGGCGACGCCGCATTCGGCCATCGCGGCCTCGACCGCGGCGTGATCCTCGGGGCCGAAACGCCCCAGCGCGCCATGCCAGGGATAGCGCCCCAGCGCCACCAGTTCGCGCACCAGCATGCCTTCGGCCGGAGGCGTGGTCTGGGGCAGAAAGGCCAGCGCCCGGGCATAGTCGCGGGCCTGCCAGTCGGCCAGCGCGCGGCCGTTGAAGGCGACGCGGCCCGCCGTCGCCGCCACCTGCCGCGCCAGCACCTTCAAAAGCGTCGACTTGCCCGAGCCGTTGTGCCCGATCAGCGCCACCATCTGCCCGGCCGGCAGCGCCAGCGTCAGCCCGTCCAGCAGCCGCCGGCCCGGAACGTCCAGCGACAACCCCTCGATCGAAAACAGCGCAGCCGTCATCGTCTTGTCCTCATCATCAGCCAGATCAGCCAGGGCGCTCCCAGAAGCGAGGCGAACAGTCCCAGCGGCAGTTCATAGGGGAAACCCGCCATGCGCGCGCCGAAATCGGCGGCGATCATCAGCAGCGCTCCGATCAGCGCCGCGCCCAGCACATGGTCCCAAGCCCGCGCCAGCCCCAGCCGCCGCGCCAGATGCGGCGCCATCAGCCCGGTGAAGCTGAGCGGGCCGACCAGCACGCTGGCCGCGCCCGTGGCCAGCCCCGCGACCAGGATCAGCGCCAGCCGCGCCCGCACCAAGGGCAGGCCGAGCCCGGCCGCGACCTCGGGGCCGAGCGGCAGGGTGGCAAGCCAGCGCCGGCCAAGCCAGGCCGCCGCCGCGACGGCCCCGGCGATGGCGCTCAGCACCGCCGCCTGCGCCGGGCCGACCGTGCTGGACGAGCCGCTGAGCCAGGCCAGCACCTGCCAGCTTTGCGGGCTGCCGGTCGCCATGATCGCCGAAAGCACCGCCGCCGCCATGGCCGACACCGCGATGCCGGCCAGCAGCACGCGCTCGGCCGGCATGTCGCGGCGGCGGGCATAGGTCGCGACCAGCGCCAGCGCCAGCGCCGCGCCGGCCATGGTGCCCAGCGTCAGCGGCCCCTGTCCCGGTGCCGTCACCGCGAAAAGCGTCGCCGCATAGCCGATGGCCGCGCCGCCCGAGACGCCCAGCACCTCGGGCGAGGCCAGCGGATTGGCGGTCAGCCGCTGCAGGATCGCCCCCGCCATGGCCAGCGCCGCCCCGGCCGCGCCGGCGGCGACCAGCCGCGGCAGGCGCAACGGCAGGAAGGCGCGAAAACTGTCCCAGTCGAGCACCGCCCAGCCGCCCGGCACCCGGCCGATCCAGACCAGCAGCAGCGCCATGGCCGCGACCACCAGCGCCAGCGCGACCAGCACCCTGCCGGGGCGGGCAAGGCGCGGCGCCGGACCCTCGGCCGCCTCGGTCCCGGGCGGGGTCGAGCCGCGCAGCCGCGGCAGAAGCCAGATCAGCAGCGGCCCGCCGATCAGCCCGGTCACGGCGCCGGTCGGGAACATCTCGCCGCCGGCGCCGGCCAGCGCCAGCACCACGCCGTCGCAGACCGACAGGATCAGCGCCCCGATCAGCGGCGCCAGCGCCAGCACCTGCGCCATGTTGCGTGCGCCCAGCGTCCGGGCCAGCGCCGGACCGGCGAGGCCCACGAAGCCGATCAGCCCCAGTTCGGCCGAGACTGCGCCCGCCAGCGCCACCGCCAGCGCCACCGCCGCCCCGCGCACCAGCGCGATGTTCAGCCCCAGGCCGCGCGCGCCCTCGGCGCCCAGCGACAGGACCCGCAGCGGGCGTGCCAGCGCCGCCGCCCCGAGCGCACCCAGGACCAGCACCAGCGCCAGCGCCCGGGTGCCGGCCCAGTCCTGCTGCACCAGCGCGCCGCCGTTCCAGATCACCAGCGACAGCAGGTATTCGCCGCGCGCCAGCGTGATCGCCGTGGCGACGGCCGAGGCGGTCATGCCGACCAGCATCCCGGCGATGACCATGGTCACCGGCGCGAAGGCGCGCCGCGCGCCGATGGCCATGACCAGCGCGGCGGCTGCGCCCGCGCCCGCCATGGCGACCGGCCAGCGACCCTGGTCCAGCATCGCGGGGGCGAAGATCGTCGCCAGGACCAGCGCAAGCTGCGCCCCGGCCGAGATGCCCAGCGTCGTCGGGTCGGCCACCGGATTGCGCAGCACCGCCTGCAGGATCGCGCCCGACAGCCCCAGCGCCGCGCCCGCGACCAGCGCGATCACACCGCGCGGCATCAGGCCGAAGCCCAGCAGGATCTGGTGCAGATCCATCGCCTGCGGGTCGAGCGGCCAGCCCGGCCAGTCGGCCCAAGGCAGCAGTTGCCGCGCGGCGGCCAGCCACAGCGCCAGTGCCAGCGCGGCGGCAAGGGGCAGGATGATCCGGGCGGTGCGGCTCATGTCGCGGCGGGTCCGGTCTCGAACGCCTGCGCCAGCAGTTCGGCGAAATGCAGCGCCGAGGGCGTGCCGCCGAAGGCATTGACCGCGGGGATCCGGTAGAGCCGGCCCTGCGCCACCGGCGGCAGCGCCTGCCACAGGATGCTGCGCTTGAGCCCGGCGCGGGCCTCGACCGGGACCGCGCCGACGATGACCAGCCGCGCCTCGGGCATGGCGGCCAGCCGCTCCAGCGGCAGGGGGGCGCGGAAGCTGAAGGCGGTGCGCTCGGTCCAGGCGTTCCGCAGCCCCAGACGTTCCAGCACATTGCCGAACATGCTGTCATGGCCGAAGGCGCGCAGGTGGCGGGCGTCGCCGATGTTGATCAGCGCCACCGGCCGGTCGCGGAAGCCGGCCAGCCGGGCGGCCAAGCTGTCCAGCCGCGCCTCGGCCTCGGCCTGCGCGGTGCGGCCCGCCGGCGCGTCGCCGATGCGCGCGGCCAGGTCCGCGAGCGCCGCCAGCGCCTTGGGCAACGGCGGCTCGCCCGGGATGTAGAAGGGCAGCGACAGCACCGGCGCGATGCGGCTGAGCTGCGCCTCATGCGCCGGGTAGAAGGTCGAGCTGAGGATCAGGTCCGGCCGCATCAGCTGCAAGAGTTCGTAATTCGGCGCCCCGCGCAGGCCCAGGTCGGTGACCGAGGCGGGGATCCGCGGCTCGGCGGTGTCCTGACGATAGCGCACCAGCTCGCAGGCCGCGACGGGCATGTGTCCCAGCGCGATGGCGGTCTCCATCATCGCCCAGTCGATGGCGGCGAGGCGCAAGAGCTGCCGCGCAAACGCAGGCCCCGCCGCCGCGAGCGCGGCGACGGAGCAAAGAAAGGCGCGCCGGCCGAGGCCCGGGTCGCGCGCCGCTACCACTTGTAGGTGAGCCGCGCCTGGATCGTCCGGCCCTCGCCATAAGAGCAATAGGAGAAGCCGCAGGCACCGACATAGACCTCGTCGGTCAGGTTGGTGATGTTGAGCGAGCCCTCGACGTTGCGATAGGTATAGCTGCCGCCCAGGTCGACCAGGGTCACGCTGTCCAGCTTGGCGCTGTTCGTCGCGTCGATGAAGCGCGAGCCGATGTAGCGCACGCCGCCGCCCAGGCGCAACCCGATGCCGAAGTCGCGGTCGAGCCACAGGCTGGCCAGGTGGCGCGGCGCATCGGCCAATTCCTTGCCGTTCAGCGGGTCGGTGGCGGGGGCCTTCTGCTCGGTCTTGTTGAAGGCATAGGCGCCGCGCAGCTTCCAGCCCTCGGCCAGTTCGGCCGTGGCCTCGAGCTCGATCCCGCGCGAGCGGACCTCGCCGATCTGGCGGATGCCGCTCCCTTCACCTTCGGGCAGCTCGACCGTGCGGTTCACGTTGGTCTGGCGCAGGTCATAGACCGCCAGGCTGATCAGCCCGTCGAAATTCGTGGGCTGATACTTGACGCCGGCTTCCCATTGCTTGCCCTCGGTCGGGCGCAGCACGTTGTCGTCGATATCCAGCCCGGCCTGCGGGTCGAACGAGGTCGAATAGCTGACATAGGGCATCACTCCGTTCGTCATCAGATAGCCGAGGCCCACGCGGCCGGTGACCTTGTTTTCCTTGTATTCCGAGACCGAGCCGTAACGCTCGCCCGTCTGCTTGACCCAGTCGTAGCGCAGGCCCAGCGAGCCGCGCCAGTTGCCGTATTCGATCTCGTCCTGCGCATAGACGCCGGCCTGGCGCAGCAGCGACGGCCCTGCATTCGGCGGGGCATAGGGCGTGCGCGCATCGACATAATAGTCGGGATCCGCCCAGTCGATATCGGCGGCGGTGAAGAACTGGCTGCTTTCATGGGCGTCGTATTTGCGCATGTCGGCGCCGAAGAGCAGCCTGTGCGTCATCTGCCCGGTCGTGACCTCGCCGGCAAGGCGAGTATCGAGGGCGATGGTGTCACTGTCCTCCAGTTGCTCGCTCGACCCCCGGCCGAAGGTCGTCGGGCCGGTCACCCCCGTCGCATAGGTGGTGCGATAGTTCCAGTCGAGGCTTTCGTAGCGGAAGCCCTGGCTCAGCGTCCAGCCGCTGTCGAATTCGTGGCTGAACTCGACGCCGAAGCTATAGGACTTGCGGTCGCTGTCGTCCCAGTCCTTCTGCCCGGTGTAGATCTCGCGCAGGTCTTCGTCATGGCCGGTTCCGGTCAGCGCGAAAGGCACGCCCGTCGGCGGCATCGGCGCGTCGTTGGTATAAGTGGCCAGGAAATCGATGGTCGTCGCATCGGTGGGCGTCCAGCGCAGGGCGCCGGCCAGATAGCCGCCCTTGTTGGTCAGATCTTCGATCTGCGTGCTGTCGTCGCGGCCGATGCCGGTGATGCGCCAGGCCAGCGTGTCGCTTGCCGCGCGGTTCACATCGAAGAACAGCTGCGTGCTGTGGTTGCTGTCATAGCCGATGCCCGCCTCGGCCATGTCATAGGCCTGGGCGCGTTTCTGCACCATGTTGATGACGCCCAGCGGCGAGCCCGCGCCATAGAGTGACGAGGACGGGCCGCGCAGCACCTCGATCTGCTGCATGCCATAGAGTTCCTGCTTGATGGCGCCGAAATAGCGCCCCTGGCGCAGGCCGTTCACATATTGCGCGTGTTCCGCCTTGAAGCCCCGGACATAGGGCGTGTCGAAGCGCGGATCCTTGCCGAAGGGCTCGGCGTGGACCCCGGCGGTATAGCCGAGCGCCTGACCCAGGTTCTGCGCGCCCTGGTCCTCGATCTGCTGGGTGGTGACGACCGAGACGGATTGCTGCATCTCGGCCACCGGCGTGTCGGACTTGGTCGCGGCCTGGCTGTAGGGGCTGACATAGCCTTCGGCCTGGACCGAGGTGTCGGTGGTCGCGGTCAGCGTGATGGTATCGAGCGTCACGGCCGCGGGGGCGGCGGGCTCTTGCGCCAGCGCGGGCAGCGACAGGCACAGGGCGCTGGCTCCGGCAAGCAGCGCCGCGCGGTTCGGACGGGTCATGGACGATCCTCTCGGTTGATGGCGCGTCGGGCGCGGATGATTCCTGACAGATTTGCTATAGTTCCGGCCGCGCCGCAAACCGAAAGCCGGTTGCGGTAACGGGATCCGGCCTTTCCTGTGGCAGATTTACGTCGCGCGCGGCGGTCGGGCGCCGCCCAGCGCGGCGCGATAGCCGCCGGGCGTCAGGCCCATGGCGGCCTTGAAGACACGGGTGAAATGGCTCTGGCTGTCGAAGCCGCAATCCAGCGCGATGCGTGCCAGCGGCGCGCCCGAGCCGAGCAGCCGCCGCGCCCGCTCGATGCGCCGGGCCGCGATCCAGCGATGGGGCGACACCCCGCAGCTGGCGCGGAAGCTGCGCTGGAAATGGAACGGGCTCAGCCCGGCCAGCGCCGCCAGGTCGTGCAGATGCAGCGGTCCGGCCAGGTGCGCCTCGATATGGTCCAGCACCAGCCGGCGCCGGCGCGGCGCAAGGCCGCCGGTCAGCGGCAGGCGCAGCCCGGCGCCATAACGGCGGTCGGTGAAGACCAGGCCCAGGATGTCGTGCATGGCGCCCTCGGCCGCCAGCCGGGCGCCGGCGCGGGTCGCGTCATGCAGCGCGCGAAACGGCGCGGCGAGCGCCGGGGCCTCGACATAGGTCAGGTCGGCCGGTTGCAAGAGCCGGGCGTCGCGGTCGCAGGTGCTGGCGAAGCTGCGCCGCAGCGCCTCGTCGGGCAAGTGCAGGTGCACGAATTCGAAACTGGCGCCGATCTGCCATTCCGAGGCCTGGCCCTGCGGCATCAGGCAGACCGCCCCCGGCCAGCCCGGTCCCGCCGCGTCACCATCCCGGTCCAGCCGGCGCGTGCCGCCGCCGCCCCGAGTATAGAAGCTCAGCGTATGGCCCTGCGGATCGTCATAGCGGATGCGGGCATCGCGGTTCTGCCAGACCGTGGCCGAACAACCGAAGCCCAGTTCGACATGGCCCAGCCTGCGCGCATGCGGTGCGCGCGCGAGATAGGCCGAGATGGGCAGCGACTGGTCGGTCATGGCGCGAAACTAGGCCCGGGCGCGCGGCGCGGAAAGCGGGAAATGCGCAGGCCCGTGAAGCCGGCCGGCGGATCGCCGCAAGATCGTGCAATCCCGCCCGGCGGCGGCGCGCTAGTGTCGCGCCGAACTGCCGCCGAACTGCCACCGAACTGCCGATGAGAACGCCCATGAACCTGCTGCTTTTCGCCACCACCGTCCTGATCTGGGGCTCGACCTGGATCGCCATCGCCTTCCAGGTCGGGCCCGTGCCGGTGCTGGTCTCGGTCTTCTATCGCTTCGCGCTGGCGGGGGCGGTCTATCTGGTGCTGCTGGCGGCGCTTGGCCGGTTGCGGCTGCCCAGCCGGCGCGACCAGCCCTGGGTCCTGGCGCAGGCGCTGTGCCTGTTCTGCCTGAACTTCCTGTGCTTCTATGCCTCGGCCCGATACATCCCGTCGGGGCTCTTGTCGGTGGTGTTCTCGCTGGCCTCGATCTTCAACGCGGTGAATGCGCGGATCTTCTTCGGCGACGCGATCTCGGGGCGGACGGTGCTGGCGGCGATGCTGGGCGCGGGCGGGGTGGCGCTGCTCTTCGGCGGCGACCTCGCGCAGGCCGAGGCGGCGGGCACGCTGCGCGGGCTGGCGCTGGCCGGGCTGGGCACCCTGTTCTTTTCGCTGGGCAACATGGTCTCGCGCAGAAACAGCGCCGCCGGGCTGCCGCCCAGCATCGCCACCGCCTGGGGCATGGCCTATGGCGCGCTGGCGCTGGCCGGGCTGATCGCCCTGACCGGCACGCCCGTGGTGGCACCGCCCGACGCCCGCTATCTGGGCGCGCTGCTTTACCTGGCGCTGCCCGGCTCGGTGCTGGCCTTCACCACCTATCTCTTGATGGTGGCGCGCATCGGTTCGTCCCGCGCCGCCTATGCGACGGTGCTGTTCCCGATCGTGGCACTGGTCCTTTCGACGCTGTTCGAGGGCTATGTTTGGCATTGGACCGGCTTCGTCGGCCTGGGGCTCGCCATGCTGGGCAATGTGGTGATGTTTGCACGGGCGCCGCGCAGGCCGGTCCCGGCGCAGCCCTGATCCACGGCAATCCGCCGCCCGCCCTGCGCGGGCGCGCCGCGCCGCAATGGACCCGCGCCGATGCCTGCGCTATGACGAAAGCGCGTGACTGTCTGGCATGGGTATCGGATGCGGCTCGACGATCTCTTGCGGCTTCTGGACTCCCTGCGCCTGCGCAAGGCCCGGGCGCTGCTGTATTTCCTGCTGGCCGACCGCGCGCCGGTGCATCGCACCGAAAAGGTCACCGACCTGTTCTGGCAGCAATCCGAGGAGCACAAGGCCTCGGCCTCCTATCGCCAGGCGGTCAAGCACATCCGCCGCGCCATGGAGGAGATCCCGGGCCTGTCGCTGGAGACCAGCGCCGGCGAGATCGCCCTGCGCCTGCCGCCGGGCTTCGTGCTGGCCGAGGCGCTGGCCGCGCCGCTGTCCGGGCCGGGCTGGAACGCCGAGGAGGTCGCGCGCGTCCGGCTGCTGATCGACCAGACCGTGCAGCTGGAAGGCACCAGCGCCTCGTTCGACAGCTGGCTTGCCATCACCCGCGCGGGCCTGCTGGCGGCCGTGCGCCAGGTGCTGGACCGCCGGCTGGCGGAACTGGGCACCGGCCAGCCCGAGGCGCAGCGCGCGCTGGCGGAATTCGCCACGGCGCTGGAACCTTCGAACGAGGCGGCGACGCGGCTTCTGATGCGGCTCGACTGGCAGGCCGGCCACGCCACCCGGGCGATCGAGCGCTACAATACGCTTTACGCCCATCTCGACGAGGCCTTCGACCAGGAGCCCGAGGCCGAGACGGTCGAGCTTCTGGCCGCGATCAAGCTGGACCCCGCCGGCGGCACCCGCCATGCCCAGACCGGTGAGCGGGCGCCGCAGGTCGGGCTTTCCGTCACGCTGGCGCCGGTCGAGGGCGAGGCGCAGGCGCAGGAAAGCCTGGTCAACGTGCTGTATTCGGACCTGCGCATGCGCATGGCGCGGTTCCGCGAATGGTCGATCATCGAGGACGGGCCCGAACCGGCGCAGATCCGCGTCACCCTGCAGGCCTTCTCCCTGGCGGGCAGCCTGCGGCTTTTCGTCGAGGTCAAGCGCGGCGCCGGCGGCCAGCTGGTCTGGTCGGAATGGGTCGACCAGCCGCAGACCGACTGGGAAGGCAAGGTGCGCATCCTGCTGTCGAACATCGCCAATGCGCTGTCGGTGGTGGTCTCGGACCGGGCGCTGGCCGATTCAGGCTCGGGCATCTATGACAGCTGGCTCAAGGCGCAGGCGCTCCTGGACCGCTGGTCGCCCGAGACCGAGGCCGAGGCGCTGGCGATCCTGCGCCAGATCACCGAGGAGGCGCCGCGTTTCGGCGCCGCCCATGCCGAACTGGCCGGGGCGCTGAACGTGCGCCACGTCCTGCTGCCCGGCACCTTCCAGACCGAGGAACTGAAGCGCGACGCCATGCATCACGCCATCGTCGCGGTCTCGGCCGATCCCTTGGACACGCGGGCGCATCGCGTGCTGGCCTGGTGCTTCTGCCACCTGGGCTATTTCGACCTGGCCGAGTTCCATTTCGACCAGGCGCTGAACCTGAACCGCAACAGCCCGCTGACGTTGGCCTCCTGCGCGCTTGGCTTCGCCTTTGCGGGCGATCTGGCCAAGGCCGGCACGCTGGCGGCCGAGGCGCGCAGCCATGCCGAGGTCATGGAGCCCTTCCACCAGATCTATCTGGCGGCGGTGGACTATCTGCGCGGCGACCATGCCTCGACGGCGACCCAATGCGAGGGGCGGGGCGAGTTGATGCCGACCGTCGGCGGCTGGCACAGCGCGGCGCTGTGGAAGCTGGGCCGCCCCGAGGCGGCCGCCCGCCGCTATCACGCCTATCTGGCCGAACTGCGCCGGCAATGGCACGGCCCGCCGCAGGCCAGCGATGCCGAGCTGCTGGACTGGTTCCTGTCGGTGTTTCCGCTGCGGCGCGAGGAATGGCGCCAGGATCTGCGCCAGACCCTGGAACAGGTCGCCGCCGCCCGCAGCCGCTTTCCGGCCTAGCGGCACATGTTCGTGGCATAGATCCCGACCGAGCGGTGAAAGGCGCGTAACGGGCTTTGCATGATCTCGTTCTTGACGTCCTTGGCCGGCTGGCCGGCGCCGTCCTTGAACTGGCTGCGGCTGGCGATGGCCTTTTCCATGTGGTCCTCCAGCGCCGCTTGCAGCCCCGAGGTCCAGTCCGGGTGGTTCTCGGCCGCGAATTCGCGCACCATCTCCAGGATCTCGGACTTCATGCTGGCCAGCATCAGCGCCCGGTCCAGCTCATAGGACAGCGGCGGGCGGAAGCCCTCGGCCTCGCCCTGCGCCTTCAGCATCGCGTCGGTGATCGCCAGCGTCTCGTCCGAGGGCACCACCAAGATGCGGGTGTTACGGTCGGGCTTCTTGCTGCCGCGCCTGCGGCTTTCGAACTCGATGCGCACGGTGGTGCCGGCCAGGATCGCCTCGCGTTCGGCATCGCTCAGCGCCGCGCCGCCGCTCTGGGTCGAGAAATCCTGCACCACCAGCGCGCGCCGCACCCGGTCCTCATGCGCTTCCAGCTCGGCCCTGGGCACGCCCGACTTGCCGCGCTGCGACAGCTCGACCATCAGCCGGCCGATGAATTCGACGTTCAAGGGGACGCCGTCGGCGCCCTTCTTGTCGGTGATGCTGCCGTCGTCGTGCAGGAAGGCCTCGGCCTGGTCGACCTCGGCCCCGATGATGATGTATTTGTTCCCTGTCATTCTTGTTCTCCGTCATTCCCGGACGAGGTTGATGAGTTCCAGCATGCTGGCCGGGCGGGGCAGGCCGGTTTCGCGCGGCCCTTCGGCGGCCATGACCACGCGCCGGATCGAGCCCGCGACCGAGGCGGCGAGCAGCGCGCTGCCCAGAGGCCCGAAGCCGCCCTGCTGGCCGTGCACCTGCGCCTCGGCCATCAGGAACTGGTAGAGCGGCCCCCATTCCAGCGCGTCCGCATCCAGCGCGACCGGCGCTTCGGGATGGGCGGCGGCGAAATCGGCGGCCAGGCGCGCCGCTGTCAGCCGCGCCGGCCAGTCGCCGGGCAGCGCGGCCCGTGCCGCCCCGATACGGGCATTGCCCAGGCGCAGCGGCCGGGCCTCGGCGGCGGATTGCGTGTCCAGTGCGATGATCGCCGCCGCCGTCACCGGGGCGCGCAATTCCGGCGCCACGCTGGCCGACATGCCGCTGCGCGGGCCGCCCGGCCTGGCGCCGAAGAACAGCGGCCAGTCGATGCGCCAGTCGGTCTCGGCCTCGCTGACCGCATAGCCGCGCTTCAGCAGCGTGCCGAGGTTGTGCAGCCCCGACCGGCCCAGCGCATAGGCGGCCAGCGGCAGGGCGTGGAAGGCCCGGCAAAGCCCGTGCAGCAGCGTGGTCTCGTCCAGCGCGCAGGCGCGGGGCGGGGCGGGCAGGGCGGCGATCTCGGGGTGCAGGAAGCGGGGCAGCAGGTCCTCGGTCACGATGCGATGCCAGCAGCGCACCGCATGGGTGCGGGCCAGCACATAGGCGCGATAGGGCGTGAGCCCCTCCGCCATCAACGCCCGGGCATTGCGGTTGTGGAACTGCATCCAGGCCACGACCAGCTCGTGCAGCATCAGCGAGTCGCGGTTCCTTTCGTCGTAGAGCGCCCGGATCGGCCGCGGATCGGGGTCCGAGACCGCGTTCAGCCCGCGCGCATAGATCCGCGCCAGCCGCGCCCCCGGCGTCAGGCGAAACAGCCAGGTCTCCGGGTCATAGACATGCGCCAGCATCGCCGGGCCGGGACCATAGACCGTCTCCAGCGTCAGCGGATTGTCGATCAGGTTATAGCGCACCGGCGGGGCGGCATCCTCGTCGTCCGCGCCGCGCGACCAGGGCACGCTGGCCGCCTCGACGCTGCTGCCCATGTCATGGCCCATCAGCTGCGCCAGATAGGTATAGCCCGAGGGGATATGCGCCACCCGCGCCAGGCAGGCGGCGCGCCATTGCGGGTCGCTGCGCAGCAGGATCCACGGCTTGCGCTGGTCGATGTCGCGCCGGTCGTCGCTGGCGCCCAGCGGCGAGGCCTCGGCCGCCATGTCCGGCGCCATGGCCAGCGCGGCCAGCGCCGCGCGGTTCTGCCCCGCGCGCAGGTGGCCGCGCCCGGGCACGCAGCCGAAGGGACAGCCCGAGAGGTCTGGCCGGAGCTCGTCCTCGCCGTCCATGGCCGCGCCTTCCCCCATGTCCCGGGCCCCCCTGCGCTGGAATCATCACAAATATGGCAGGCCGGTGGCCTCGCTGAAAAGAGCCGATGCGGCCTGGCCCGGCGAAAGCCAGACGCTGATCTCGGCGCGCGGCTCTGAAATCTCGCGGCATTCCGGGGCCGGGCGAAAATCGCTGACCAGCGCGCAGGGCGCGGCGGGCAGGCTTTCGGCGGCGGCGGGGAACAGCCGCGGCGCGTGCAGCGCATAGCCGCGGATGCGGGCGCGCACCTCGCTCGGGCCGTGCTCGTCGCCGGTGGCGCGGGCGGCCAGCAGTTCCATCAGGTTCATCTCCATCAGCAGAAGCTCGCGCAGCGCCTTTTCGGCAGCGGCGACCGGCTCCTCGTCGCAGCCGAAGCCCAGCACCGGGTCTTGCCCTTCCAGGCTGACGCTGCGGCAGATCATCACGCAGGGCTGGCCCTCGGTGCGGATCTGCCACCAGTCGCTGCGCCGGCGCAGGGCGGCGCCCTGGCGCATCGCCTCGACCCGCGCGCCGAGCCCCGCTTGGGCGATCCACGACTCCGAGACCGGCGCGGCGGGCGCGCGGCCCAGCCACCAGTCGGCAACGGCGGCGCGTTCGCAGGCCTCGAGCCGGGCGGCAGCACAGGCCTGCGCCGGGTCGGAATGCGCGGCCAGCCCGTCGCTCCAGGGGTCGAAGCGGCCGCCATGGCGCAGGTGGCGGTTCAGGGCCAGGATCTCGGCGGTCTCGCCAAGGCAGCGGTCGAATGCCTCGTCGCGGGTCAACCCGGCGCCGCTGGCAGTGCGGCCGTCATGGGTCAGGGCCTGCAGGATGACCAGCCCGGGGGCAAAGAAGCTTTCGCGCCAGTCGTGGCGCTGCCAGCTGTCGGTCAGATCCTGGCTGCGGCGGCAGAGTTGTTCCATCGTCTTGCGGTTGTCCTTTCGGGCCTTGGATTGCCCCAAGCCGTAACCGGCGCCTGTGATCTTGGCGTGAATTGCGCGCAGGCCGCGCCGCCCTTGCCGCAAGCGGCGGAAAAGGCTAGGAAAGCCCGCGCATATCACGAAAGGGCACTGCCATGGCGGACGAGGACTATGTCTATGACGAGGCCAGCGGCGAGTGGCGCCCGGCCTCGGAACTGGCGGCCGAGACGGCGGTCGTGGTGCGCGACTCGGCCGGCAACGCCCTGGCCGACGGCGATTCGGTGGTGCTGATCAAGGACCTGAAGCTGCGCGGCAGCAGCCAGGTGCTGAAGCAGGGCACGGTGATCCGGTCGATCCGGCTGACCGACAACCCCGAAGAGATCGACTGCCGCCACGATACCATCAAGGGCTTGGTCCTGCGCTGCGAGTTCGTGCGCAAGCGCTGAACCCCGGCCCCGGACTTAAGGGCCATTGCATCCCTGCGCGATTTCCATCAGCATTCCCTTCATTGCGATGAGGGGAACATGGCAGGACGCCCGACGATCGAGGATGTCGCCCGCGCCGCCGGCGTCAGCGTGGCGACGGTGGACCGGGTGCTGAACGGCCGCAGCAAGGTGCGCGAGGAAACCGCGCGCAAGGTCTCGCAGGCGGCCGAGGCGGTGGGCTATCACGCCGCCCCGGTGATCCGGGCGCGGGCCTTGGCGCATGTGCCGGAACTGCATCTGGGCGTGGTGCTGCAAAAGGAACGCCATGCCTTCTATCAGGATTTCGCCGCCCGGCTGGAAGAGGCGGCCCGGCTGGATCCCTTGCGGCGCTGGCGCGTGTCGGTGCGCTTTTCGCCCGGCCAGTCGCCCGCCGATTTCGCCGAAACCATCGCCGGTTTCGCCGGCAAGGTGCAGGCGGTGGCCGCGACCGGCATCGACCATCACGAGGTCACCTCGGCCGTGGCGCTGCTGCGCGGGCGCGGCATCCCGGTGTTCTCGCTGCTGTCGGACTTCGCCCCCGGCGTGCGCGAGGCCTATCTGGGCACCAACAACCTGAAAACCGGGCGCACCGCCGCCTGGCTGATGCATCGCATCATGAACCGCGACGGCAAGATCGCGCTGTTCATCGGCGGCCACCGCTTTCACGGCCACGACCTGCGCGAGGCCGGCTTTCGCAGCTATTTCCGCGAATATGCGCCGCAGATCCCGTTCCTGGACACGATGATCAACCTGGAAACCCGGCAGTTGACCTATGAGACGACGCTGGAGATCGCCGCCCGCCATCCCGATCTGGCCGGGGTCTATTGCGCCGGCGGCGGCATGGAGGGTGCCGTCGCCGCGATCCAGGAGCTGGGCCTGGGCGGCAAGGTGGCGCTGATCGTGCATGAGCTGACGCCCGAATCGCGGCAGGCGATGATGCAGGGCGTGGTCTCGGTGGTGATGGCGACGCCGCTGCAGCCGCTGGCCGCCGACCTCTTGGGCTCGGTCGGGCATGTGCTGGAACATGGCATGGCCGAAAACCCGGGCCAGCGTTTCGTGAATGCGCTGATCATCACGCCTGAAAGCCTGTGACGCGCATGATGGAAAACCATCAACAGGCGATCTTTTTCTATCATCGGTGATGGAAACGGCCTCGCAAATGATTTGACCGCTGCCGCGTTCTGACCGAATGATTTCACACGGTCGCGGCAGAGGAGAGCCCGGGGCCGGACCGCGACGGGGCGGATGCGGCCGGGTTTGCGGCGCGCCAACCCGGACACCCGGGCGGGTCCGCCCCGCGTGCAACGATCATGGGAGGAACGTAATGAGGAAATTCCTGCTGGCGAGCGCCTGTGCCGCCACCTTCGCGGGCGCGGCTTCGGCCGAGACCATCGGCGTCTCTATGGCACTCTTTGACGACAATTTCCTGACCGTGCTGCGCAACGGCATGCAAGATTATGCCAAGGCGCAGGACGGCGTGACGCTGCAGGTCGAGGACGCGCAGAACGATGTCGGCAAGCAGCTGAACCAGATCGAGAATTTCGTGGCCTCGGGCGTCGATGCGATCATCGTGAACCCGGTCGATACCGATGCCACCGTCGCCATGAGCGCCGCCGCGCAGAACGCGGGCATTCCGCTGGTCTATGTCAACCGCCAGCCGGTGAATCTGGACAGCCTGCCCGAGAAACAGGCCTTCGTCGCCTCGGACGAAAAGGAATCCGGCACGCTGGAGACGCAGGAGGTCTGCCGGCTGCTGAAGGAGCAGGGCAAGACCGAGGCCAAGGCCGTGGTGCTGATGGGCGAGCTGTCGAACCAGGCGGCGCGGATGCGCACCCAGGACATCAAGGACGTGCTGGCGACGCCGGATTGCGGCTTCATCACCATCGTGCAGGAGCAGACCGCGAACTGGTCGCGCACCCAGGGCGCCGACCTGGTCAGCAACTGGCTTTCCGCCGGGACCGAGTTCGACGCCATTATCTCGAACAACGACGAGATGGCGATCGGCGCCATCCAGGCGCTGAAATCGGCCGGCCGCGACATGAATTCGGTGGTCATCGGCGGCGTCGACGCGACGCAGGACGCGCTGGCGGCGATGAAGGCGGGCGAGCTGGACGTGACGGTGTTCCAGGATGCCGCCGGCCAGGGCAAGGGCGCGGTCGACACCGCGCTGAAGCTCGCGCGCGGCGAGGTGGTCGAGCAGAAGGTCTTCGTGCCCTTCCAGCTGGTCACGCCGCAGAACCTGGACCAGTTCCTGTCCAAGAACTGAAGCCTGCGGCGGGGCCGCCCAAGGCCCCGCCCGAACACGACAGGGGGAAGGCGATGCTTGACCGGACCGGCGCCTGGCAGGGCGAGTTCATTCTGGAAGTCGACAATATCACCAAGGAATTCCCGGGCGTGAAGGCGCTCGACGGGGTGCAGCTGAAGATCCGCCCCGGCACCGTCCATGCGCTGATGGGCGAGAACGGCGCCGGCAAATCGACGCTGATGAAGATCATCGCCGGGGTCTATACGCCCGACGGCGGCGAGGTGCGCTTTGCCGGCCAGCCGCTGAGCGTGAAGACCCCGCTCGACGCGCTGAACTCGGGCATCGCCATGATCCATCAGGAGCTGAACCTGATGAACTGGATGACGGTGGCCGAGAACATCTGGATCCGGCGCGAGCCGCTGAACCGCCTGGGCCTGGTCGATCACGGCCGCATGCGCCAGATGACCGCCGACCTGCTGGGCCGGCTGAACATCCGGCTGGACCCCGACGCCCAGGTCAGCGACCTGACCGTGGCGCAGAAGCAGATGGTCGAGATCGCCAAGGCGGTCAGCTACAATTCCGACGTGCTGATCATGGACGAACCGACCAGCGCCATCACCGAGGCCGAGGTCGAGCATCTTTTCGCCATCATCCGCGACCTGAAATCGCGCGGCATCGGCATCGTCTACATCACCCACAAGATGAACGAGCTGTTCGAGATCGCCGACGAATTCACCGTCTTCCGCGACGGCAAATATGTCGGCACGCATCCCTCCAGCAGCGTCACCCGCGACGACATCATCCGCATGATGGTCGGGCGCGAGATCACCGAGATGTTCCCCAAGATCGACTGCGAGATCGGCGAGACCATCCTGGAGGTCCGCAACCTGACCCTGCCGGGCGTGTTCCACGACGTCAGCTTCAACGTCCGCAAGGGCGAGATCCTGGGCATCGCCGGGCTGGTCGGCTCGAAACGCTCGAACGTGGCCGAGGCGATCTTCGGCGTCCATCCCGCGCCCTTGGGCGACATCCTGATCGACGGCCGGCATGCGCGCATCACCTGTCCTTCGGACGCCATGGCGCATGGCATGGCCTTCCTGACCGAGGACCGCAAGGAGACCGGCTGCTTCCTGATCCTCGACTGCCTGGAAAACATCCAGTCGGCGCTGATCACCCGCGGCCATGTGAAGAACGGCTTCCTGGACCAGAAGACCATCACCGCCAAGGCCGAGGAGATGGCCGCGACGCTGCGCGTCAAGACCCCGAACCTGTTTGAGCGGGTCGAGAACCTGTCGGGCGGCAACCAGCAGAAGCTCTTGATCGCGCGCTGGCTTCTGACCGAGCCGCGCATCCTGATCCTGGATGAGCCGACCCGGGGCATCGACGTCGGCGCCAAGTCCGAAATCCACCGCCTGATCACCGGCCTGGCCGCGCAGGGCGTGGCGATCGTGATGATCTCCTCGGAAATGCCCGAGGTTCTGGGAATGAGCGACCGCATCATGGTCATGCACGAAGGCCACGTCTCGGGCTTCCTGAACCGCGACGAGGCGACCCAGGTCAAGATCATGTCTCTGGCCGCCAAGTAACCAAGAGGGATACCCATGTCAGACGCAAGCCTTGCCGCGCAGCCGCGACGGCACCGCCCGATGATGGCGGAACTCAATATCCTGCTGGTCCTGGTCGGCATCAGCCTGACCTTCGAGATCCTGGGCTGGATCACCCAGGGCCAAAGCTTCCTCGGCAACTGGCAACGGCTGTCGATCATGATCCTGCAGGTCTCGGTGGTGGGCATCATCGCCATCGGCGTGACGCAGGTCATCATCTCGGGCGGCATCGACCTGTCCTCGGGCTCGATCGTCGGCGCCACGGCCATGGTCTCGATGAGCCTGGCACAGGCCGCCGGCTATGAGCGCGCGGTCTATCCGGCGCTGACCGGCCTGCCGGTGCTGGTGCCGCTGCTGGTCGGGCTGCTGTTCGGATTGCTCTGCGGCATTATCAACGGCGCGCTGATCGCCTATACCAGGATCCCGCCCTTCATCGCCACGCTGGGCATGATGGTGACGGCGCGCGGCTTTGCCAAATGGTATACCAAGGGCCAGCCGATCAGCTTTCCCTCGGACAGTTTCGCCGCCATCGGCAAGGGCATGATGCCGGTCGTCATCTTCCTGGTGGTGGCGCTGATCTTCCATGTCGCGCTGAAATACACCCGCTATGGCAAGTTCACCTATGCCATCGGCGCCAATCCGCAGGCGGCGCGCGTCTCGGGCATCAATGTCGAGCGGCAGCTGGTCAAGATCTATGCCGTGGCCGGGCTTCTGTCGGCGCTGGCCGGGATCGTGGTCGCGGCGCGCGGCCTGACGGCGCAGGCCGGCATGGGCACCATGTACGAACTCGACGCCATCGCCATGGCGGTGATCGGCGGCGTGTCGCTGACCGGGGGCAGGGGCTCGATCCTGGGCACGATGATCGGCATGGTGATCTTCGGCGTCATCATCTCGGGCTTCACCTTCCTGCGGCTCGACGCCTATTACCAGGAAATGATCAAGGGCGTGATCATCGTCGCCGCCGTGGTGGCCGATGTCTATCGTCAGAAAAAGCGCAAGAAGGTCTGAGCCATGACCCGCGCTTCCCTGGGTGTCGCCCTGATCGGCACCGGCTTCATGGGCAAATGCCACGCGATGGCCTGGCGCAACCTGGCGACCGCCTTCGGCGGCCTGCCGCCCCGGCTCGAGATCCTGGCCGACACGCCTGCCGACAAGGCCGAATCCCTGGCCGCGTCATGGGGCTTTGCCCGCGCCGGCGGCGACTGGCGGGCGGCGGTGGCGGACCCGGCGGTGGATGTGGTGTCCATCACCACGCCGAACGGCCTGCATCGCGAGATGGCCGAGGCGGCGCTGGCGGCCGGCAAGCATGTCTGGCTGGAAAAGCCGATGGCGCTGACGCTTGCTGATGCCGAGGCCATGCAGGCCGCCGCCACGGCCTCGGGCCGGGTGACGATGCTGGGCTACAACTACACCCGCTCGCCCGCCTTCCGCGCCGCCGTGGACCTGGTGGCCCAAGGCGCCATCGGCCGGCCGATCCATTTTCGCGGCGTCTATGACGAGGATTACATGGCCGACCCGGCTTTGCCCTGGAGCTGGCGGCTGACCCGCAAGGACGGCGGCCTTGGCGCGCTTGGCGATCTGGGCTGCCACCTCGTCTCGGTCATGCTGGCGCTGATGGGTCCGGTCGCCCGGCTCTATGCGCAGGCCGATACCGTGATCGCCACCCGCCCGCACCAGGGCGGCACGGCGCGGGTCGAGAACGAGGACCAGGCCCAGGCGCTGATCCGCTTCGCCTCCGGCGCCTCGGGCGAGTTCTCGTGTTCGCGGGTGGCGCGCGGCTATCGCTGCCGCCTGGCCTGGGAGGTGCAGGGCAGCGAAGGCACGCTGCGCTTCGACCAGGAGCGGATGAACGAGCTCTGGCTCTATCAGCCCGGCGCGGCGCAGGCGGACGGCTTCCGCCGCATCCTGACCGGCCCGGCGCAGCCCGGCTTCGCCGCCTTCTGCCCGGCACCGGGGCATAACTTCGGCTTCAACGAACAGAAGGTGGTCGAGGCGCAGATGCTGCGCGAGGCCATCGAGACCGCCACCCCCGCCTGGCCCGATTTCACCGCCGGGCTGACCATCGAACGCATCATCCACGGCATGGCCCGCTCGGCCGAGACCGGCCAGGCCGTCAACCTGTAAAGGCCACCATGAAAATTGCCATCGACCCCTTTATGCACCGCCATCTGCCGCTGGAGCAGATCCCCGCCAAGGTCAAGGAACTCGGCTACGACTGGATCGAGCTCAGCCCGCGCGGCGATTTCCTGGAATGGTTCAAGGCGCCGCGCGTCTTTCCCGACCGCATCAAGGCGCTGAAGCAGGCACTGAAGGGCGCCGAGGTGGGCATCGCCAGCCTGTTGCCGATGTATCGCTGGGCCAGCAATGACGAGGCCGAGCGCCAGGCCGCCGTCAAGCACTGGAAGCGCGCCATCGAGATCGCCGTCGAGCTGGGCGTGGACACCATGAACAGCGAATTCGGCCGCGGCCCGCATCCCGACAAGGGCAGCTGCTATTGCTGCCACACCGGCAGCATGATCGAGGCCTGCGAGGATGCCTGGTGGCGCAGCATCGAAGAGCTGGTGCCGATCCTGGAACGCGAGGGCATCCAGCTGAACGTCGAGCCGCATCCCGAGGACTGGTGCGAGACGCTGCAGCCGGCGCTCGACATCATCCGCACGGTAAACAGCAAGGCGGTGAAGTTCCTTTATTGCGCGCCGCATACCTTCTATTTCGGCGACGACACCAAGGCGATGCTGCGCGAAAGCGCCGATGTGCTGGCGCATGTCCATGTCGGCGACACCTTCAACCACAAGGCCAGCTCGGGCCTGCGCTATATCCTGAACCCTCCGGGCACCCAGGCGCGCGTACACCAGCACCTGAACATCGGCCAGGGCGAGGTCCCTTGGGACGATTTCTTCGGCACGCTCCACGAGATCGGCTTCGACGGCATCATGACCGCCTGCGTCTTCGCGTGGGAGGACAAGGCGGACCAATCCGGAACCTTCATGCGCAACGAAATGCAGCGCTACATCGACCAATACTGGGGAAAGAAATGACAGTGAACATCGGAGTCATCGGCACCGGCGCCATCGGCCAGGACCACACGCGGCGCATCAACCAGGTGCTGGCCGGCGCCAGGGTCGTGGCGCTGAACGACTTGAACCGCGCCAATGCCGAAAGCTGCCAGCGCGATTTCGCCCCCGAGGCGCGGATCTTCGACGATGCCCATGCGCTGATCGCCGATCCCGGCGTCGATGCGGTGCTGGTCTGTTCCTGGGGCCAGACGCATGAGGAATATGTCCTGGCCGCCATCGCCGCCGGCAAGCCCTGCTTCTGCGAAAAGCCGCTGGCCACCACTGCCGAGGGCGCCCGCCGCATCGTCGAGGCCGAAGAGGCCGCCGGCAAGCGGCTGGTACAGGTCGGCTTCATGCGCCGCTACGACCCGGGCTATGTTGCGCTGAAGCGCGCCGTGGCCGAGGTCACCGGCGCGCCGCTGATGGTCCATGCCGCGCATCGCAACCCGCGCGTCGGCGACAGCTACCTGACCCCGATGGCGATCCACGACACGCTGATCCATGAAATCGACGTGCTGCGCTGGCTTCTGGACGACGATTATGTCAGCGCCCGGGTGTTCTTCCCGCGCAAGTCGCCCCGCGCCCATGAAAAGCTGCGCGATCCGCAGGTGGTGGTGCTGGAAACCGCCAAGGGCGTGGTGATCGACGTCGAGGTCTTCGTGAACTGCCATTACGGCTATGACATCCAATGCGAGATCGTGGGCGAGGACGGCATCGCCAGGCTGCCCGAGCCGATGTCGATCCAGACCCGATCCGGCGCGGTCCTGGGCAATCCGATCCTGATGGACTGGAAGGACCGCTTCATCGACAGCTACGACGTCGAGCTGGCCGATTTCGTCAAGGCGGCCGCCGCCGGCACCGCCGCCGGGCCGACCGCCTGGGACGGCTATGTCGCCGCCGTCACCGCCGATGCCTGCGTGGCCGCGCAGGAAACCGAAGGGCAGGCGGTCGACATCGCGCTGCCCGCCCGTCCCGCGCTTTACAACTGAGGTGTGCCCATGCGTTTCGCCCTGAACCATATCGTCGCCCCGCGCCTGCCGCTCGCCGATTTCCTGGCGCTGGCCGGCCGGCTCGGCTGCCATGAGGTCGAGATCCGCAACGACCTGCCCGACGTGACCGGCCAGCCCCCGGCCGAGGTCGCCCGCATGGCCGGCGACGCCGGCCAGACCATCCTGTCGGTCAACGCGCTTTACCCTTTCAACCAGTGGTCGTCCGACCTGGCCGCGCGCGCCGAGCGGCTGGCGGATTTCGCCGCGGGCGCCGGGGCGCAGGCGCTGGTGCTGTGCCCGCTGAACGACGGCACCGCCATCGCCCATTCGGCGACGGTCGAGGCGCTGGACCGGCTGGGCGAGATCCTGGCCGCGCGCGGCCTGCGCGGCCTGGTCGAGCCGCTGGGCTTTCCGCAAAGCTCGCTGCGCCGCAAGGCCGAGGCCATCGCCGCGATCACCGAGGCCGGCGGCTTCGACCGCTTCGGCCTGCTGCACGACACCTTCCACCACCATCTGGCCGGCGAGACCCAGGTCTATCCGCGCCGCACCGCGCTGGTGCATGTCTCGGGCGTGACCGACCCAGGCCTGCCGGTGGCCGGGATGCTCGACGCGCATCGCGTGCTGGTGGACGGCGCCGACCGGCTGGAGAACCTGGCGCAGCTGCGCGCGCTGATCGCCGACGGCTATGACGGCCCGGTCAGCTTCGAGCCCTTCGCGCCCGAGGTCCACGCGCTTGACGACATCGAGGCCGCGCTGCGCGCCAGCATGGAGCTGCTGCGCGCCGGTGTCGAAACCGCCGAGGCATAGCGCCATGAAATCCCTTGACGTCATCACGATCGGCCGTTCGTCGGTCGATCTCTATGGCCAGCAGATTGGCGGCCGGCTGGAGGATATGGGGTCGTTCGCCAAGTATATCGGCGGCTCGCCCACCAATATCGCCTGCGGCACGGCGCGGCTGGGGCTGCGCTCGGCGGTGATCACCCGGGTCGGCGACGAGCATATGGGCCGCTTCATCCGCGAGCAGCTGGTCCGCGAAGGCGTCGATGTGCGCGGCGTCGCCACCGACCCCGAGCGGCTGACAGCGCTGGTGCTGCTGGGCATCCGCGACGAGGACAGTTTCCCGCTGATCTTCTATCGCGAGAATTGCGCCGACATGGCGCTGTCCGAGGCCGACATCGACGAGGGCTTCATCGCCGAGGCGCGCTCGGTGCTGGCGACCGGCACGCATCTGAGCCATCCGCGCACCGAGGCGGCGGTGCTGAAGGCGCTGAAGCTGGCGCGGAAGCACGGCGCGAAGACGGCGCTCGACATCGACTATCGCCCGAACCTCTGGGGCGTGGCCGGGCATGACGCGGGCGAGAGCCGCTTCGTGGAAAGCGCCGCGGTGACCGCCAAGCTGCAATCGACGCTGCATCTCTTCGACCTGATCGTCGGCACCGAGGAGGAATTCCACATCGCCGGCGGCTCGACCGACACCATCGCGGCGCTGCGCGCGGTGCGTGCGGTCTCGGGGGCCACGCTGATCTGCAAGCGCGGCGCGGCGGGGGCCGTGGCCTTCCAGGGCGCGATCCCGGACAGCCTCGATGCGGGCGAGACCGGCCCCGGATTCCCGATCGAGGTGTTCAACGTGCTGGGCGCGGGCGATGGGTTCTTCTCGGGGTTGCTGAAGGGCTGGCTCGACGGCGAGGACTGGCCCAGGGCGCTGGAATACGCCAATGCCTGCGGCGCCTTCGCGGTTTCCCGCCACGGTTGCACGCCGGCCTATCCCTCGCTGGCGGAGCTGGAGTTCTTCCTCGGGCGCGGCGTGCTGCGGCCGGACTTGAGGAACGATGCCGAGCTGGAGCAGATCCACTGGTCGACGAACCGCCAGGGCCGGATGGGCGGCGACTGGTCCAGCATGCGGGTCTTTGCCTTCGACCATCGCCTCCAGCTCGAGGAGATGCCGGGCTACACGCCGGAAAAGGGCGGCGCCTTCAAGGAGCTGTGCCTGCAGGCGGCGCTGAAGGTCGCCGACGGCCAGCCCGGCCATGGCATCCTGTGTGACAACCGAATCGGCCGGCGGGCGCTGCATGCGGCCTCGGGGACGGGGCTGTGGATCGGGCGCCCCTGCGAAGCCCCCGGCTCGCGGCCGCTGGACCTGGAGCCGGAACTGGGCCCGGATTGCGGCGCGCTGGCCGAATGGGCGCGCGAGAATGTGGTCAAGGTGCTGTGCTTCTGCCATCCTGGGGACGGTGCCGAAACGCGCGCCGCGCAGGAAGCGACGGTCAAGCGGCTGTTCGCGGCCGCCCGCCGCAATGGGCTGGAGTTCCTGCTGGAGGTGATCCCCTCGAAGGTCGGGCCGGTCGATGACGACACCACCGCCACGCTGATCCGGCAGTTCTATGCCATCGGCGTCTATCCCGACTGGTGGAAGCTGGAGCCGATGCAGACCCGGGCCGCCTGGGCCAATGCCATCGCCGCCATCAAGGAGAACGACCGCCACACCCGCGGCATCGTGGTGCTGGGGCTGGACGCGCCCGAAGAGGAGTTGCGCGCCAGCTTCCAGGTCGCCGCCGGTTTCGACCTGGTCAAGGGCTTTGCCGTTGGCCGCACGATCTTCGGCACGGTCGCGCGGCAATGGCTGACGGGCGAGGTCGGCGACGAGGCGGCCGTGGCCGAGATGGCCGACCGCTACCAGAGACTCTGCGCGGTCTGGGACCAGGCGCGGGAAAAGGCGCTGGCCGCGGCCTGAGCGGTGGGGCGCGAGCGGCGAGGCGGGGCCGGGGGCTCTGCCCCCCACGTCCGGCAGACCCCTCGACGGGGTCTGCCGGACGTCCCCCCCCGGGATATTTGGACACAAAAGAGAAAGCACGGGCGTGGACCCGGGAAGGTGCGAGATGAGCGGAACGGTGCGTTTGACGGCGGCGCAGGCGATGGTGCGCTGGCTCTCGGTGCAGATGACGGAAGAGGGCGAGCGCTTCGTCGAGGGCTGTTGGGCCATCTTCGGCCATGGCAACGTCGCCGGGATCGGCGAGGCGCTGCACGGCATCGGCACCGCCTTTCCGACCTGGCGCGGCCAGAACGAGCAGACCATGGCCCATGCCGCCATCGCCTATGCCAAGGGCAAGGCGCGGCGGCGGGCGCAGGCGGTGACCAGCTCCATCGGGCCGGGGGCCACCAATATGGTGACGGCGGCGGCGCTGGCGCATGTGAACCGGCTGCCGGTGCTGTTCATCGCCGGCGACGTCTTTGCCAGCCGCCGGCCCGACCCGGTGCTGCAACAGGTCGAGGATTTCGGCGACGGCACCGTTTCGGCCAATGACTGTTTCCGCCCGGTGGTGCGCTATTTCGACCGCATCCAGCGCCCCGAGCAGTTGCTGAGCGCGCTGCCGCGCGCCCTGCGGGTGATGACCGATCCGGCCGATTGCGGGCCGGTCTGCCTGGCCTTCTGCCAGGACGTGCAGGCCGAGGCGTTCGACTGGCCCGGGGCCTTCTTTGCCGAGCGGGTCTGGAAGATCCGCCGGCCCGAGCCCGATGCGGCCGAACTGGCCGAGGTGGCGGCGCTGATCCGGGCGGCGAAGGCGCCGGTGATCGTGGCCGGTGGCGGCGTGATCTATTCCGGGGCCGAGGCGGCGCTGGCGGAATTCGCCAACCGTCACGGCATTCCGGTGGCCGAGACCCAGGCCGGCAAGTCGGCCCTGGCGCAGTCGCATGCGCTGAACCTGGGCGCCTCGGGCGTCGACGGCTCGGCGGCGGCGAATGCCGCGCTTGCCGCAGCCGACCTGGTGATCGGCGTCGGCACGCGCTTGCAGGATTTCACCACCGGCTCGCGCACGCTGTTCTCGGGCCGGCTGGTGTCGATCAACGTGCAGCCCTACGACGCGGCCAAGCATGGCGCGGTGAGCCTGGTCGCGGATGCCCGGGTGGCGCTGGAGCGGCTGACGGCGGCCCTGGGCGATCATCGCACCGCCTTCGACGGCGCGGCGCGGGCCGAGTGGCTGGCGGCGGTCGATGCGCATTGCGCCGCCCCGGCCGAGGGCAATGCGCTGCCGACCGACGCGCAGGTGATCGGCGCCGTGCAGCGCGCTGCCCCCGAGGCCATCGCCATGTGCGCCGCCGGCACCATGCCGGGTGCGCTGAAGTTGCTCTGGCAGCCGGCGCAGGGCGGCTATCACATGGAATACGGCTATTCCTGCATGGGCTACGAGATCGCCGGCGCGCTGGGGTTAAAGCTGGCGCGGCCGGAGCGCGAGGTGATCTGCTTCGTCGGCGACGGCAGCTACATGATGGCCAACAGCGAGCTGGCGACGGCGGTGATGCGGCGCGTGCCCTTCACCGTGGTGCTGACCGACAACCGCGGCTATGGCTGCATCAACCGGTTGCAGGCCGGCACCGGCGGCGCGGCCTTCAACAACATGTATGCCGATTGCGCCGTCGAGGCGCAGCCGCAGATCGACTATGTCGCCCATGCCGCATCCATGGGCGCCCATGCCGTCAAGGCCGGCGGCATCGCCGATCTGGAGGCCGAGATCGCCGCCGCCCGGTCCCGCGACATCCCCACGGTCATCGTCATCGACACCACCGCCGCCCCCGGCCCCGGCGACGGGCTGACCGGCGCCGGCCATTGGTGGGACGTCGCCGTGCCCGAGGTCGGCGACACCGACCGGCTGCGCACAGCCTATGCCAGATACATCGAAAACAGCCGCAACCAGGCAACCGTCAATTGAAGGACTGACAGAATGATCCGCTATGGCACCAATCCCATCGCCTGGGCCAATGACGACGACCCGTCGATCGGCGCCCATATCCCGACCGAACAGATCCTGCACGAGGCGGGCGAGGTGATCGGCTTCGACGGCATCGAGAACGGCCACCGCTGGCCCGAGGATCCGCAGGCGCTGAAGGCGCTTCTGGGCCGCTATGGGCTGGCCTTCGTCTCGGGCTGGTATTCGACGGCGCTGCTGACCCGCTCGGTCGAGGAGGAAATCGCCGCCGTGCAAGGGCACCTGGCCAAGCTCAAGGCCAATGGCTGCACGGTCTGCATCGCCTGCGAATGCTCGAACACCGTGCATGGCAGCCCCGACGTGGCGGTGAACGACCGGCCCCGGCTGACCCCGGCCGAGATGGCGGAATTCGGCGCCAGGATGGAGGTATTCGCCGCCTATCTGGCGGGGCAGGGCATCACGCTGGCCTATCACCATCACATGGGCACCGTGGTCGAGACGCCCGAGGAGATCGACGCCTTCATGGCCGCCACCGGCCCGGCCACGCATCTGCTGTTCGACAGCGGGCATTGCACCTTTGGCGGCGGCAACCCCGAGGAGGTGTTGGCGCGCCATGTCGGCCGCGTCGCGCATTTCCACGCCAAGAACATCCGGCCGGCCGTGACCGCGCGGGTGCGGGCCGAGAACCTGTCCTTTCTCCAGGGCGTGCTGGCCGGGGCCTTTACCGTGCCGGGCGATCCCGAGGGCGCCATCGACTTCACGCCGCTGCTGAAGATCCTGGCCGGCGCGGGCTATGACGGCTGGCTGGTCATCGAGGCCGAGCAGGATCCCGAGGTCCGCAACCCGCTCGCCTATCAGTCCATGGGCCTGAAGGCGCTGAAGGACATGGCGCAGGCCGCCGGTCTGCACTAACCTGCCGCCATGCTGGTCGATCCCCAACACCCGTTCTTCCGCCGCCTCTGGGTCCGTGTCCTCTGCGCGCTCCTGCCGCTTCTCTGGGCGGGGGTGGAGCTGACCTCGGGCAATGTGTTCTGGGCCATCCTGTTCGGGGCGGCGGGGATCTACCTGGTCGTGGCGCTGTTCATCATCCGCAAGGAGGAGCCATGAAACTGCTGCGCAAGCCGGACGGCCAGACCGGCCTGGTCCATCACGTCACCCCGGAAAACGCCGGCTGGTCCTATGTCGGCTTCGACCTGTGGCGGCTCGGGCCGGGCGAGTCCGCCTCGGGCAGCCTTGGGGGCGACGAGGCGATCCTGGTCATCGTCGAGGGACGCGCCCGCGTCACCGCCGCCGGCCGCGACTGGGGCGAGCTCGGCCAGCGGCTCGACGTCTTCGAAAAGACGCCGCCGCATTGCCTCTATCTGCCCGATGGCAGCGACTGGCGGGCCGAGGCCACGACACCACTGACGCTGGCGGTCTGCCGCGCGCCGGGCAAGGGCGGCCATGCCGCCCGTCGCATCGGCCCCGAGGGCATCGCGCTGACCCAGCGCGGCCAGGGCGCGAACACCCGCTTCATCAACAACATCGCCATGGAAAGCGAGGATTTCTGCGACAGCCTGCTGGTGACCGAGGTCTTCACCCCGGCTGGAAACTGGTCGAGCTATCCGCCGCATCGTCATGATGAGGATGACTTTCCCCGGATGACCTATCTGGAGGAGACCTATTACCACCGGCTGAACCCGGCCCAGGGCTATGGCATCCAGCGCGTCTTTACCGAGGACGGCAGCCTGGACGAGACCATGGCGGTCGCCGATCACGACGTGGTGCTGGTGCCGCGCGGCCACCACCCCTGCGGCGTGCCCTATGGCTACGAGATGTATTACCTCAATGTCATGGCCGGGCCGATCCGCAAGTGGCGCTATGAGAATCATCCCGACCACGACTGGATCTGGCAGCGCGACAACGCCTGAAGGGCGCCGATCCGCATGGTTCGGGCACCGCGGCCGGCCTTCCGGTCGGGGCGCCAAGCAAGCATAACGCCGGAATCCTGACGCGGTTTTCGGCGTTTCGTCGCGTCATTCCAGCAGAACGACGATAAATCCCGGCAAAGCACTTGACCTGTCAGGCAGATTCGTTTGCATCAGGGACAGTGCAAAATAAGTCCAGACATGGGAGGCAATATGTCGTTCTTCTCCACCCGTTTCCTCGCTGCATCCGCGCTGGCGCTGGTCGCGGCGACGCCCTTGAGCGCCAAGACCTTCGTCTATTGCTCCGAGGGTTCGCCCGAAGGCTTCGACCCCGCCCCCTATACCGCGGGCACGACCTTCGACGCCTCGGGTCACGCGGTCTACAACCGCCTGGTGCAGTTCAAGCCCGGCACCACGGAAATCGAGCCGGCGCTGGCCGAAAGCTGGGATGTCAGCGAGGACGGGCTGACCTATACCTTCCACTTGCGCAAGGGCGTCAAGTTCCACTCGAACGACAAGTTCACCCCCTCGCGCGACTTCAACGCCGATGACGTGATCTTCACCTTCGAGCGCCAGGCCAGCGCCGACAATCCCTGGCACGAATACATCTCGGGCATCACCTACGAATATTATTCCTCGATGGAGATGGACAAGCTGATCAAGTCCATCGAGAAGGTCGACGACAACACCGTCAAGTTCACCCTGAACCACCCCGAGGCGCCGTTCCTGGCCAACGTCGCCATGCCCTTCGTCTCGATCGTCAGCAAGGAATATGCCGACACGCTGGAAAAAGCCGGCACGCGCGAGGACCTGAACAACGCCCCGATCGGCACCGGCCCGTTCAAGTTCGTGGCCTATCAGAAGGACGCGGTGATCCGTTACCAGAAGAACGCCGATTACTGGGGCGAGGCGCCCAAGATCGACGACCTGGTCTTTGCCATCACCCCCGACGCCTCGGTGCGGCTGCAGAAGCTGAAGGCCGGCGAATGCCACCTGATGCCCTATCCCTCGCCCGCCGACATCGCCGACATCAAGGCCGATCCGAACCTGAAGCTGGACGAGCAGGCCGGGCTGAATGTCGGCTATCTGGCCTATAACACCACCGTCGCACCCTTCGACAAGCCCGAGGTGCGCAAGGCGCTGAACATGGCCATCGACAAGAAGGCGCTGGTCGACGCGGTCTATCAGGGCGACGCGGAAATCGCCAAGAACCCGATCCCGCCGACCATGTGGGGCTATAACGACGCCATCGAGGCCGACAAATACGACCCCGAAGCCGCCAAGGCCGCGCTGGAGGCCGCCGGCGTCAAGGATCTGTCGATGGAAGTCTGGGCCATGCCGGTGCAGCGCCCCTACATGCCCAACGCCCGCCGCGCCGCCGAGCTGATCCAGAGCGATTTCGCCAAGGTCGGCGTCAAGGTCGACATCGTCAGCTACGAATGGGGCGAATACCTGAAGAAGTCGATGGAGCCCGGCCGCAAGGGCGCGGTGATCCTGGGCTGGACCGGCGACAACGGCGACCCGGACAACTTCCTGTCGGTGCTGCTGAGCTGCGCCGCGGCCCAGGACGGCGGCGCCAACCGCGCCTTCTGGTGCAACCAGGAGTTCTCGGACGTGATCGCCAAGGCCAAGGCCACCAGCGACCACGACGAGCGGGTCAAGCTCTATGAAGAGGCGCAGGTCATCTTCAAGAAGGACGAGCCCTGGGCCACGCTGGCGCATTCGACGCAATATGTGCCGATGCGCAAGGAAGTCACCGGCTTCGTGCAATCGCCGCTGGGCGATTACACTTTCGAAAACGTCGATCTGACCGAATAATCTTCGGCGATCATGACAGCGGCCGTGCGGGGACATGCCCCGCACGGCCCTTTTGGATCAGGGTTCGATGCTGAGATTCATCCTCACCAAACTGCTTTACCTGATCCCGACCATGCTCGGGATCACGCTGGTGGCTTTCGGGTTCATCCGCCTGCTGCCCGGCGATCCCGTGCTGCTGATGGCCGGCGAGCGCGGCGTCTCGGCCGAGCGCTACGCCCAGATCGCGGCGCAGCTCGGCTATGACAAGCCGATCTGGCAGCAATATCTGCATTACCTCGGCAATCTGCTGCAGGGCGACCTCGGCAATTCGCTGGTGACGAAAAAGCCGGTGCTGGCCGAATTCCTGACCCTGTTCCCGGCCACGGTCGAACTGGGCCTGGTCGCCATCATCATCGCCACCGTGATCGGCGTGCCGGTCGGCGTCATCGCCGCGATCAAGCGCGGCAGCTGGTTCGACCAGATCTCGATGACCGGGGCGCTGGTCGGGTTTTCCATGCCGATCTTCTGGTGGGGGCTGCTGCTCATCATCCTGTTTTCCGGCATCCTGCAATGGACCCCGGTCTCGGGCCGCATCAGCCTGATGTATTTCTTCCCGCCGGTGACCGGCTTCATGCTGATCGACAGCCTGATCTCGGGGCAGGCGGGCGCGTTCAGATCGGCGCTGAGCCACCTGATCCTGCCCTCGGTGGTGCTGGCGACGATCCCGCTGGCGGTGATCGCGCGCCAGACCCGTTCCGCCATGCTGGAGGTGATGGGCGAGGATTACGTCCGCACCGCCCGCGCCAAGGGCCTGTCGCCCCGCCGCGTCATCGGCGTGCATGCGCTGCGCAATGCGATGATCCCGGTCATCACCACCATCGGCTTGCAGATCGGCGTGCTGCTGGCCGGCGCCATCCTGACCGAGACGATCTTTTCCTGGCCCGGCATCGGCAAGTGGATGATCGACTCGATCTCGCGCCGCGACTATCCGGTCGTGCAATCCGGCCTCTTGCTGATCGCCGCCATCGTGATGATCGTGAACCTGATCGTCGACCTGACCTATGGTCTCATCAACCCGAGGATCCGGCACAAATGACCGATACCACCGTGAAACTCTCGGATGCGGCCATCCGGCGCCGGCAGATCAAGGAATTCTGGTTCTATTTCAGCCAGAACCGGGGCGCGGTGATCGGGCTCGCGGTCTTCGTGCTCTTGGTGCTGACCGCGTTCCTAGCGCCGCTGCTGGCGCCGCACGATCCGACGCAGCAATACCGCGACGCGCTGCTGGTGCCGCCGATCTGGCAGGACGGCGGCCGGGCCGGTTTCCTGCTGGGCACCGACGCCGTCGGCCGGGACATGCTGTCGCGGCTGATCTACGGCGCGCAATATTCGCTGTTCATCGGCATCGTCGTCGTCGCCATCGCCCTGACCGGCGGCATCATCATCGGGCTGATCGCCGGCTTCTACGGCGGCTGGGTCGACAGCGTCATCATGCGGGTCATGGACGTGGTGCTGGCCTTCCCCTCGCTGCTTCTGGCGCTGGTGCTGGTCGCCATCCTGGGCCCGGGCCTGACCAATGCGATGATCGCCATCGCCATCGTCTACCAGCCGCATTTCGCCCGCCTGACCCGCGCCGCGGTGATGGGCGAGAAGGCGCGCGAATATGTCGCCGCCGCCAAGGTGGCCGGGGCCTCGAACCTGCGGCTGATGTTCAAGACCATCCTGCCGAACTGCCTGGCGCCGCTGATCGTGCAGGCGACGCTTTCGTTCAGCTCGGCGGTGCTCGACAGCGCGGCGCTGGGTTTCCTCGGCATGGGCGCGCAGCCGCCGGCCTCGGAATGGGGCACCATGCTGGCCGAGGCGCGCGAGTTCATCCTGCGCGCCTGGTGGGTCGTCACCTTCCCCGGCCTCGCCATCCTCATTTCGGTGCTGGCGATCAACCTGATGGGCGACGGTCTGCGCGACGCGCTCGACCCGAAACTGAAGCGGAGCTGAGCCATGGCCTTGCTGACAATCCGCAACCTGACCGTGCGCTTCGCCACCTCGACCGGCAGCTTCACCGCCGTGGACGGCATCGACGTGACCGTGGACAAGGGAGAGGTGCTGGCCATCGTGGGCGAGTCCGGCTCGGGCAAGTCGGTCTCGATGCTGGCGGCGATGGGGCTCTTGCCCGATACCGCCATGGTGACTGCCGACGAGATGAGCTTCGACGGCAAGGACCTGCTCAAGATGACCCCGCGCCAGCGCCGCCGCGTCATCGGGCGCGAGATCACCATGATCTTCCAGGAACCCATCGCCTCGCTGAACCCCAGCTTCACCACCGGCTACCAGATCGAGGAGGTGCTGCGCTTCAACGCCGGCATGTCGAAACGCGCCGCCCGCGCCCGCGCGCTGGACCTGTTCCGCCAGGTTGGCATTCCCGACCCCGAGGAAAAGCTGAAATCCTATCCGCACCAGATGTCCGGGGGCCAATGCCAGCGGGTGATGATCGCCATGGCCATCGCCACCAACCCGCGCCTGTTGATCGCCGACGAGCCGACGACGGCGCTGGACGTGACCATCCAGAAGCAGATCCTGGACCTGCTGATGGATCTCCAGGAAAAGACCGGCATGGCGCTGATCCTGATCACCCATGACATGGGCGTGGTCGCGGAAACCGCCGACCGGGTGCAGGTGCAATACAAGGGCAGGAAGATGGAAGAGGCCGACGTGCTGTCGCTGTTCGAGGCGCCGAAACACCCCTATACCCGGGCGCTGCTCTCGGCCCTGCCGGAAAACGCCACCGGCGACCGCCTGCCCACCGTGGGCTCGTTCCTCGAGGAGGCCGCGAAATGAGCGTGGTGCAGGGCAAGAACATCATCCGCGACTATCACGTCCCCGGCTCGTTGACCCGCCGGGCCCGCGAGGTGCGCGCGGTCAAGGGCATCAGCTTCTCGGTCGATCGCGGCAAGACCCTGGCCATCGTCGGCGAATCCGGCTCGGGCAAGTCGACGCTGGCGCGCATCGTCGCGCTGATCGACCCCGCGACCGAGGGCGAGCTCAAGATCGAGGGCAAGCCGGTCGACATCACCAAGGGCCTGACGCGCGAGATGCGCTCCAAGGTGCAGATGGTGTTCCAGAACCCCTATGGCTCGCTGAACCCGCGCCAGAAGATCGGCGACGTGCTGATGGAGCCGCTGCTGCTGAACACCGACACCCCCGCCGCCGAGCGCCGCCGCCGGGCCGAGGAAATGCTGGTCAAGGTCGGGCTGCCGGCCGAGCATTTCAACCGCTATCCGCATATGTTCTCGGGCGGGCAGCGCCAGCGCATCGCCATCGCGCGGGCCCTGATGCTGAACCCGACGCTCTTGGTGCTGGACGAGCCGGTCTCGGCGCTGGACCTGTCGGTGCAGGCGCAGGTGCTGAACCTGCTGGCCGATCTTCAGGACGAATTCGACCTGGCCTATGTCTTCATCAGCCATGACCTGTCGGTGGTGCGCTACATCGCCGACGACGTTCTGGTCATGCACAAGGGCGAGGCGGTCGAGCAGGGCACGCGCGAGGCGGTCTTCGCCGCGCCCTCGCACCCCTATACCCGCGAGCTTTTCGCCGCGACCCCGGTCGCCGATATCGAGGCGATCCGCCAGCGCGTCGCCCGCCGCCAGGCGCTGCGCGCCGCCACGGCTTGACCCTGCCCCGGGGCGGGGCCGAACGCTCCGCGCCAGGCTTCTTTGTTTGCCAAATACCCTCGGGGGGTCCGGGGGGCGAAGCGCCCCCGGTCCTCAACCCTGCGGATCGCGATAATCGTGCCAGTTTCCGCGCCAGTCGCGGATGCGCCAGCGGCCGCCGCCCTCGGCCACCGCATCGCCCGATTCCAGCCCGACCTTGCCATGGCCGCCCGGCAGGTCCAGCACATAGCGCGGCAGCGCCGTGCCCGAGATCCGGCCGCGCATGCTCGCCATGATCGCCAGCCCCTCGGCGATGCTGGTGCGGAAATGCCCGGTGCCGCGCGCCAGGTCGCAGTGATGCAGGTAATAGGGCTTGACCCGGTTCCGCAGCAGCGCCCGGAACAGTTCCTCCAGCACCGCGGGATCGGCGTTCACCCCGCGCAACAGCACCGTCTGCGACAGCAGCGGCAGCCCGGCATCGGCCAGCCGCGCCAGGGCGGCCCGCGCCGCGTCGGTCAGTTCCGCCGCATGGTTGGTGTGGATCACCACCCAGACCGCCAGCCGCCCGGGACGCAGCGCCGCCAGCATGGCGTCGTCGATGCGATGCGGCGCCACCACGGGCACCCGGGTATGAAAGCGCACCAGGTCGAGATGCGGGATCGCGTCCAGCCGCGCCAGCAGCGCCGCGATGCGCCGCGCCGACAGCACCATCGGATCGCCGCCGGTCAGGACGACCTCGCGGATCGCCGGCACCGCCGCGATGTAATCCAGCGCCGCGGCCAGGTCGGATTCGGGCAGGCTGCCGTCCTCGCCCACCACCTCGCGGCGGAAGCAGAAGCGGCAATAGACCTCGCAGGTCTTGGTGATGTGCAGGATGACGCGGTCGGGATAGCGATGCGTCAGGCCGGGGGCGGGGCTATGCGCCGCATCGCCGATCGGGTCGACCAGCTCCTCGGGGCGCACCAGCAATTCGCGGGCATCGGGCACGAATTGCGCGGCCACCCCGGGGGCGGCCGCAGCCTGGCGCATGGCCGGCGTCACGCGGATGCGAAAGCCGGCCGCGACCTGCTCCAGCACCCCGGCCTCGGCCGCATCGACCAGCCCGGCATCGACCATGCCGGAAACCGAGGTGAGGGGGCGGGTGGACAAGCGGCGACTCCGGCGGCTGAAAAACCCGGCTTATCGACCCGGCAAGGCCGCTTGACAAGCCCCGCGCGCCATGAAGGCGCGGCGGGGCAGGGGATCAGAACGTGAAGTCGCCCATGTCGAGCTGCGCCCGGTCCATGTCGCGGATCGTGACCGTGGTATCGGCCGACAGCCGGAGCACCAGATCGTCGCCGACCTGGCGGGCGCCATTGATGACCTGTTGCACCTGGGCGCGGCTGAAATCGTCGAAGTCGAGCCGGTCGACGCCGTTCTGGAAGTCGCCGATCACATCGGCGCCTTGGCCGCGTTCGAATTCGAAGACATCGGCTTCGGCGCCGCCCCACAGCACGTCATTGCCGCGCCCGCCGTCCAGCGTGTCCCGGCCGGCGCCGCCATAGAGGATGTCGTTGCCGGCATCGCCGTCCATCTCGTCATTGCCGGCCTCGCCATGCAGCGTGTCATTGCCATGGCCGCCCTCGAGATCGTCATTGCCGAGGCCGCCGAACAGCCGATCCGCGCCGTGGCCGCCGTCCAGCTCGTCATTGCCGACACCGCCCCAGAGCGAATCATTGCCGTGCCCGCCTTCCAACTCGTCATTGCCGACGCCACCCCACAGCGAATCGAAGCCGTTGCCGCCGAACAGGTCGTCATGGCCGTCGCCGCCGGCGATGGAATCATTGCCGTCGCCGCCCCAAAGGCTGTCGTTGCCGCCGCCGCCATACAGGCTGTCCTGGCCGCCAAACCCGTAGACCCGGTCATTGCCGTTCAGTCCTGACAGCCAATCGGCCAGGTTGGTCCCCTGCAGCACATCGGCGAAATTCGTTCCGGTCTTGCGTACCATGATCATGGTCCTTTCAGGTTGCGGGCGGGCGCGTTGCGCGCGTCGATGGCCCGGGGTTGGCTCGCGGCGATCAAGGGTGCCGCGATCAGAATATCCTGCTGATGCCACAGGCTGGCTGACAGCCCTCTGACCCGGGCTGTCAGCGTTCTGTCAGCACCGCGACCAGGAAGATCCAGGTCGCAAAATGTCAGGCCGCTGTCAGTCGCGCCACGCTATCCGACAGGCATGAAACCGCTCATCGCCCTCTTTCTGGTCCTGTTGCTGCCGCCGGTCGCCGCCCGGGCGCAATTCACCCCGACGCCCGATTACGAATTCGCCCGCGACGCGGTCGCGCGCGGCGAGATCCTGTCTCTTGCCGAGGTGCTCGCCAGGTTGCAGGATTCGCATCCCGGCCGGGTGGTCGATGTGGAGCTGGAACAGGACGACGACATGCTGATCTACGAGGTCGAATTGGTGACGCGCGACGGCCGGCTGATCGAGGTCGAGATCGACGCGGCCACCGGTCGCATCATCAGCCTCGACGAGGACGCCGGCTGATGCGCGCCCTAGTGGTCGAGGACGACGCCCGCATCGCCGCCGATCTGGAACGCGCGCTGACCGCGGCAGGCTTCCGGGTCGAAGGCGCGGCCGATGGCGACACCGCTTGGTTTCGCGGCGGGACCGAGAATTACGACCTGATCGTGCTGGACCTGAACCTGCCGCGTCTTGACGGGTTGACGGTGCTGAAGCGCTGGCGGGCCGAGGGCTGCGAAAGCCCGGTGCTGATCCTGACCGCGCGCGGCGGCTGGACCGAGCGGGTCGAGGGCATCGACGCCGGCGCCGACGACTACCTGCCGAAGCCCTTCCGCATGGAGGAACTGATCGCCCGTGCCCGCGCCCTGGTGCGCCGCGCCGGCGGGCGCGGCACCGCCACCCAGCAGGTCGGCCGGCTGACCGTGGACCTGAACCGGATGACGGCGGCCATCGACGGCATCCCGGTGGCGCTGACACCGCTGGAGTTCCGGCTGATCGCCTATCTGGCGCTGAACCGCGACCGCACCGTGCCGCCGACCGAGCTGCTGGAACATCTCTACGGCGACGACGATGCGCGCGAGGCCAATGCCGTCGAGGCCGTCATCACCCGGCTGCGCCGCAAGCTCGGCGCCGGCGTGATCGCGACCCGGCGCGGCTTCGGCTATCACCTGGAGGGCGGCGCGGCCCCGGGGGCGGCATGATGCGTTCGATCCGCTGGCGGCTGGTGCTGGCGGGCGGGCTCGCCATCGCGCTGGCGCTGGCGCTGTCGGGCATGGGCCTCGCGGTGCTCTTTGATCGCCATGTCGCCCGCGTCGCTGCCGCCGACCTGCGCAACCGCGCGCTGGCGCTGGCCGCCATGGTCGAGCCGCGCGGCGCCAGCCTGCGCGCCCCGCCGGAAGACCCGCTCTATGACCAGCCCTTCTCGGGGCATTACTGGCAGGTCAGCCTGGGCGAGGAAACGCGCCGCTCGCGCTCGCTCTGGGACTATGCGCTGCCGCTCGAGGGCAGGCCGCTGCCGCCGGGCCAGAGCCGGGTGCTGAACCTGCCCGGCCCGCGCGGCGAGCCGCTCCTGGCGGTCGAGCAAAGCCTCGCGGTCGGGCAGGGCGCGGCGGCGCTGCCCCTGCGCATCGTGGTGGCCGAGGACCGCAGCCGGCTCGCCCTGGCGAAACAGGGCTTTCTGGGCGATCTGCTGCCCTATCTGTCGCTGCTGGGCCTGGCGCTTCTGCTGGCCAGCTGGGTGCAGATCACCATCGGCCTGCGCCCGCTGGCCCAGGTCGGCGCCCGGGTGGCGGGGCTGGTTGCCGGCACCCGGCCGCGCATGGGCCGGGACCTGCCGACCGAGGTGACGCCGCTCGCCAACCAGATCGACAGCCTGCTCGACGCCCGCGACCAGGAACTGGAACGCGCCCGCCACCGCGCGGCCAATCTGGCGCATGGCTTCAAGACCCCGCTCCAGGCCCTTCTGGGCGATGCCGCGCAATTGCGCGGCCGGGGCGAAACGGAACTCGCGCGCAGCATCGAGACCATTGCCACCGAAATGCGCCGCCACGTCGACCGCGAGCTGGCCCGGGCCCGGATCCAGACCGCAGGCCCGGCCAGCGGCGCCGTCCCGGCCGAGATCGCCGGCAAGCTGATCGGCGTGCTGCGCCGCACGCCGGCGGGCGCCGGACTCGACTGGCAGCTCGACGCCGCGCCCGGGCTGCGCGCCCGCATCGACCCGGGCGACCTGACCGAGGCCATGGGCGCGCTGATGGAGAACGCCATGCGCCATGCCCGCAGCCGCGTGCAGATTACCGTCCGCGCCGAAGCCCCGCGCCTCGTCATCGCCATCCGCGACGACGGCCCCGGCGTCGCCGAGGCCGAGCTTGCCAGCCTGACCCGGCGCGGCCTCAGCCTCGATCCCAGCGGCCAGGGCCAGGGCATCGGCCTGGCCATGGTGGCCGACATCACCGACGCCGCCCAGGGCGAGCTGAGCCTGCAAAACGCCCAGCCCGGTTTCCTGGCCGAGCTGCGCTTCGACCTCATGCCCTGACCGGATTTTCACCGTTTTCCAAATACTCCGGCGACGCTTCAGCCGGTCGCCACCGCGACATTGTCGATCAGCCGCACGCCGTCCAGCCAGGCCGCGACCAGCAGCCGCGCCGGTTGCCCGGGCCGGGCCGGGCCCAGGCTCTCGCCGTCGCGCAGCTCCAGGTAATCGACCGGGCCGATGCCCGCCGCGTCCAGCCCGGCGCGCGCCTCGGCCAGAGCCGCCTCTGGCTCGGCGCCCGCCTCGATCGCCCGCGCGGCCGCGAACAGCGCCTGCGGCAGGGCGGCGGCGCGGGCGCGCGCCTCGGGGTCCAGCCGCTGGTTGCGCGAGGACAAGGCCAGCCCGTCCTCGGCCCGCACGCAGGGGCAGGGCACGATCTCGCAGGGCAGCTTCAGGTCGGCGACCAGCCGGCGCACCAGCTGCAATTGCTGCCAGTCCTTCTCGCCGAAATAGGCCCGGTCGGCGCCGGTCATGTTCAGAAGCAGTGTCACCACCGTCGCCACGCCGTCGAAATGCCCGGGCCGATGGGCGCCTTCCAAAGGCGCGGTCACGCCCGAGACCGAGACCACCGTGGCGTGGTCCGGCGGATAGATCTCGGCCGCGTCCGGCACGAACAGCGCATCGACCGACAACGGCGCCAGCAGCGCGGCATCGGCATGTTCGGTGCGGGGATATTTGGCGAAATCCTCGGCATTGTTGAACTGGCGCGGGTTGACGAACAGCGTCACGATCACCCGGTCGCAGCCGGCTTTCGCGGCTCGGACCAGGCTCAGGTGCCCCTCGTGCAGGGCGCCCATGGTCGGCACCACGCCGATGGTCTCGCCTGCGGCCTTCCAGCCCCGGACCAGGGCGCTGAGCTCGGCCAGCGGCCGGATGATGGGCGTGGTCATTCCGGCTTGCCCTCGGCGAAGCCGTGCTCGGGGCCGGGGAAGGCGCGGGCGCGCACCTCCTCGGCATAGGCGGCGATGGCAGCCCCGGCCGCTTCGCCCAGTTCGGCATAGCGCTTGACGAATTTCGGCCGGAAGTCCGAGAACAGCCCCAGCATGTCATCGACCACCAGCACTTGGCCGTCGCAATCCACCCCGGCGCCGATGCCGATGGTCGGCACCGCGATCTCGGCGCTGATGCGGGCGCCAAGCGCGCTCGGCAGTTTCTCCAGCACCACGGCGAAGGCGCCGGCATCGGCCAGTGCCGCGGCATCGACGGCGATGCGGTCGGCCTCGTGATGGCTGCGGCCCTGCACCTTGTAGCCGCCCAGCGTGTTGACCGATTGCGGCGTCAACCCGACATGGCCCATGACCGGGATGCCGCGCGCGACCAGGAAGCCGACCGTCTCGGCCATGTGCCGCCCGCCCTCGAGCTTCACCGCCTGGCAGCCGGTCTCGGCCAGCAGCCGCGCGGCATTGCGGAACGCCTGCTCGGGGCTTTCCTCGTAGCTGCCGAAGGGCATGTCCACGACCACGCAAGAGCGCGTGGCACCGCGCATCACCGCCTTGCCGTGCAGGATCATCATCTCCATGGTCACGCCCAGGGTCGAGGGCAAGCCGTGCAGCACCATGCCCAGGCTGTCGCCGACCAGGGTCACGTCGCAATGCGCGTCCACCAGTTGCGCCATGGGCGTGGTATAGGCGGTCAGGCAGACCACGGGCTGGATGCCCTCGCGGGCGCGGATGTCGCCGGGGCTCAGCCGGGCCTTGCGCTCGGGTGTCGCGCTCATCAGTTCCTCCGTTATCCAAGGCCTCGGCGGCCGCTGCCCGAATATTTGATTCCTTCCGCCATGTCTCGCAATAAAATGATGCAGATGCAGCATTCCTGCGCACGAAAAGAAGCCTCGTCCTTCATGCGCCCTGCCGAGTTCTCAACTTTAATAAATAAATTCAACAGGATAAGTTTCGTCGAACGGACCGAAGCGAGCATGGCAGTGCCGACGGGACTGCCATTGGCGCGCTGTCAGCGACCTCATCTGCAAGAGGTCTGAAGTTTATATAGCATTTTCCGCTAGTTGAACTTGATTATTTATCCTATTTCTCAAGAAAATGACAACGAGCGGCGCGCGCATTCGTGCAAACGGGCGTGCCCTGCAACCTGGCCGGCGGCTTGACATGCCGGAAGCCCGGGCCTAGTGCCGGTTTTCGGCCCCCGCGGGCCTGACAACCAGCGCCGCGCCTGCGCGGCCAGTTTCCTCGGGATCACGACATGACGCTGAAAGCTGCCATCCTGGGCGCCTCGGGCTATACGGGCGCCGAACTCGTGCGGATCCTCGCCACGCATCCCTCGATCGAGGTCGCGGCGCTGTCGGCCGACCGCAAGGCGGGGCAGGGCTATGACACGGTCTTTCCGCATCTGCGTCACCTGAACCTGCCGGCGCTGGTCCGGATGGAAGAGATCGACTTCTCGGCCATTGACCTGGTGTTCTGCGCCCTACCGCATGGGCTCAGCCAGCCGCTGGTCGGGCAGATCCCGGGCGATGTGAAGATCGTCGACCTGGGCGCCGATTTCCGGCTGCGCGACCCGGCGGAATACAAGAAATGGTACGGGCTCGACCATGCCGCGCCCGAGGTCCAGCCGCAGGCGGTCTATGGCCTGACCGAATTCTATCGCGACCAGATCAAGGGTGCGCGGCTGGTCGCCGGCACCGGCTGCAACGCCGCCACCGTGCAATTCGCGCTGCGGCCGCTGATCGGATCGGGGCTGATCGACCTCGACGACATCATCTGCGACCTGAAGAACGGCGTGTCCGGGGCAGGGCGGTCGCTCAAGGAAAACATGCTGTTTGCTGAACGCTCCGAGGATGTGGCCGGCTATTCCCAGGGCGGCAAGCACCGCCACCTGGGCGAGTTCGATCAGGAATTCTCGCTGCTGGCCGGCCGGCCGGTGCAGATCCAGTTCACCCCGCATCTTGTGCCGGTGAACCGCGGCATCCTGGCCTCGTGCTATCTGAAGGGCGAGCCGCAGGCGGTCCATGCCGCGTTGGCCCAGGCTTACGCCGACGAGCCCTTTGTCGTGGTGCTGCCCTTTGGCCAGTTGCCGGCGATGGCGCATGTGCAGGGCTCGAACTTCTGCCATATCGGCGTGACCGGGGACCGCATTTCGGGCCGCACGCTGGTGGTCTCGACGCTGGACAACCTGTGCAAGGGTTCCTCGGGGCAGGCGGTGCAGAACGCGAACCTGATGCTGGGCCTGCCCGAGACCGAAGGGCTGATGCTGGCGCCGATCTTCCCCTGAACCCAGCGGCCTGCGGCGCTTTCTTCCGCGTTTTCCCGGGAACCCCGGGCCTTCCCTGCGCGTCTTGTTGCCAGAGCGGCGGCGGCATGTCGCCGCAGCAGAGGAGGATCTGGAATGCGTAGCCTGTTTGCGACTGCCGCTTCCGTCATGGTGCTGGCGCTGGCCGCCTGCGGCGACAATGCCACCGAACGCGCCGCGACCGGCGGCATCGGTGGCGCGGTGGTGGCCGGACCCGTCGGCGCCGTGGCCGGGGCCACCGTCGGCGCCGCGACGACCCCGTGAGGCCATGAAAAAGGGCAGGGCCTCGCGGCCCCGCCCGTCATGCGCCCGTCAAGACCTCAGGCCTTGGCGCGTTCCACATAGGTCAGGTCGGCGGTGTTGATGATCACCTTGGTGCCGACGCCGATATGCGGCGGCACCATGATGCGCACGCCGTTATGCGCCATCGCCGGCTTGTAGCTGGACGAGGCGGTCTGGCCCTTGACCACCGGCTCGGTCTCGACCACCTCGACGGTGACTTTCTGCGGCAGTTCGATGGCGATGGCGACGCCGTTATGGACCTGCAGGAAAACGCTGATGCCGTCCTCCAGGAACACCTTGTCGTCGCCGACCACGTCGGGCGAGACGACGACCTGCTCATAGCTTTCCGGCTCCATGAAATGGAAGCCCTCGCCGTCCTCGTAGAGGAAGTTGTAGGCGCGTTCGTCGACATGGGCACGCTCGACCTGTTCGGTGGTCTTCCAGCGTTCCGAGACCTTGTTGCCGTCCGAGATGCGGCGCAGGTCGACCTGCGTCGTCGGCGTGCCCTTGCCGGGGTGGAAGTTGGTCGCCGTCAGGACGACATGAAGCTTGCCGTCGATCTCGACGACATTGCCTTTGCGAAGGCTGGAGGCGATAACTTTCAAGGCGGTTTCCCTTGCCTGCTTTTCAAATTCCGACGCGCCGGCTATGCCGGCGATGATGGTTTCCCTTAGCGCCTCGCGCGGCTTTGCGCCAGTCGCAAGCGGCGAAAAACGAGGTCTGCGATGAAAACCGCCCCTGAAACGCCCTGGTGGGACCGCGACCGCCACGCCGGCCGCCGGCCGCTGCTTCTGGCCCGCAACCGCATCCAGCGCGCCATCCGAGACTGGCTTGAGGCCCAGGATTTCACCGAGGTCGATCCGCTGGCCCTGGCCGTGAGCCCCGGAAACGAGGCGCATCTGCATGCGTTCGAGACCCGGCAGATCGGCAACGACGGCCAGCCCCGGCCGATGTATCTGCATACCAGCCCGGAATTCGCCATGAAGAAGCTGCTGGCGGCGGGTGAGGCGCGCATCTTCGCCTTCAGCCATGTCTGGCGCAACCGCGAGCGCGGCCGGCTGCACAGCCCCGAGTTCTGCATGCTGGAATGGTATCGCGCCGGAGAGGATTATCGCGTGCTTTTCGAGGATTGCGCGCAGTATCTGCGGCTGGCCGCCGAGGCTGCCGGGGCCGAAATGCTGCGGTTCCACGATATGGAATGCGACCCTTTCGCCGCGCCGCAGGTGATGAGCGTGGCCGAGGCGTTTCGCGAACATGCCGGCATCGACCTGCTCGCGACCTGCGACGGCGCCGAGACCGATGCCGCCGGCTTGCGCGCCCAGGCCGAGGGGCAGGGCATCCGCCTTGGTGCCGACGATAGCTGGTCCGACATGCTGTCACGGATCCTGGTCGAGAAAGTCGAGCCGCATCTGGGCCAGGGCCGGCCGCTGATCCTGGACCGCTATCCCGCCGCCGAGGCCGCACTGGCCCGGCCGGCAAGCGACGAGCCGCGCGAGGCCGAACGCTTCGAGCTTTACGCCTGCGGCGTCGAACTGGCGAATGGCTTCGGTGAGTTGACCGATCCCGCCGAACAGCGCCGCCGGTTTGAACTTGAGATGCAGGAAAAGGCCCGAATCTACGGCGAGCGTTATCCGCTGGACGAGGATTTCCTGGCGGCCTTGGCGCAGATGCCGCCGGCCTCGGGCTGCGCGCTGGGATTCGACCGGCTGGTGATGCTGGCCACCGGCGCGCCACGCATCGACGAGGTGATCTGGACGCCACTGGCGCAATAACAACCTGTTGCACGCGACAGTTGATGTTTTTTCGAGATGCGGCGCGGCCGCGGATGCGCGACGCCTTGCCGCCGCCGTGATTTCGCCTTTCGGCCCGATCACGGGAACGCTAGGTTGAAAAAAACACATGCGCGAGGGGCAGGGGAATGCGGTTTTCATTGCGACTGACAGCCACTTTGACGGCTTTGGCCTTGGTTCTGGGCGGATGCAGCGGCGGGATGTACTCCCCGCGCGGTGGCGTGCCGCAGCAGAGCCAGGAGATCAAATGGGGCCGCAACCAGAACCCGCCGCCGGCCAAGGTCGCCGGGCTGAACCAGTGGATCGCCGGCTTCAAGGCCAATGCGCGCGCCCAGGGCATCAGCGACAGCACGCTGGATTTCGCCTTCCGCGACGTGGTCTACAACCCCGAGGTGGTCAAGCGCAGCCAGAACCAGGCCGAGTTCAAGAAATCCCTTTGGGAATATCTGGAAAACGCGGTCTCGGAAAAGCGCCAGACCAACGGCCGCGCCGCGCTGGGGCAATATGGCGGCGTGCTGAGCCGCGTCGAGGCGACCTATGGCGTCGACAAGGAGATCGTCGCCGCGGTCTGGGGCATGGAATCGACCTATGGCGAGCGGCGTGGCGACCTGCCGCTGATCGAGGCGCTGTCCACCTTGTCCTATGAGGGATATCGCGGCGATTTCTTCCGCAGCCAGTTGATGGCCTCGCTGAAGATCCTGCAAGCGGGCGATATCGACCCCGCCCATATGACCGGCAGCTGGGCCGGCGCCATGGGGCATACCCAGTTCATTCCGACGACCTATCTGGCCTATGCCGTTGATTTCACGGGCGATGGCCGCCGTGACATCTGGTCGAACGACCCGTCGGATTCCCTGGCCTCGACGGCGAATTACCTGGCGAAATCCGGCTGGCAGCCCGGCCTGCCGGCCGCGGTCGAGGTGACGCTGCCCGCCGGCTTTAACATCGGCCTTGCCGGCAAGGGCAAGCGGCGCTCGGTTTCGGAATGGCAGTCGCTGGGCATCCGCCAGGCCACCTCGCGGCCCTTGCCGCCGGCCGGTGCCTCGACCGAGATGCTGATTCCCGGCGGCGCCGACGGCGCGGCCTTCCTGATCACCCGCAACTTCCACGCCATCCTGCGCTACAACAACGCCGACAGCTATGCGCTGGCGGTGGCGCATCTGGCCGACCGGCTGAAAGGCTATCCGGGACTGGCGAACCCGTGGCCGGCCAGCCACCCCGGCCTGCGCATCGAGCAGCGCAAGGAGATGCAGCGCCTGCTGACCGCGCGCGGTTTCGACACCCAAGGCGTGGACGGCAATGTCGGCTCGAACACCATCAACGCGATCCGGGCCTATCAGACCTCGCGCGGGCTGCCGCCGACCGGCACGCCCTCGGCCGCGCTGCTGGAGCAGCTGCGCCGCGGTTGACGGCAGGAATGACGAACGGGCGAAGGCCACCACAACCTTCGCCCGTTTCGCGTCGGAACGACTTGGGACCGCTTACCACCACAACAAGCGCACCGCTGACCGACATGATCCTTTTGTCGCGCGCCGGGCGCCGGATGTGAAGCTGGCATTTTGGGCAGGTCGTGGCCGGCAGGATGCGCAGCACAGTTTATTTTACATAACTCTGGTTATCGGAAAATCCTTGCGGAAGGGCGGCGGTTCTATTGTCGAACAACCGGGATTCATCCATCCGAGCCGGACAAATTCATCCTAAACCCGATCCACCAGATGCCGGGACTGAACAGCTGGGATGCGCTTTGCCGGGGTTCAGCTTTATGTCATCAATCCGCCCAATCGATAGATTGCAGCGCATCCTTGACGGTCGCGAGGTCCAGCCCGGCGCGCCATGTCTTGCAGCATGGCCGCCCGCTCGCGCCTTGCCGCCGTGGTCGTAAGCCTGCATCGAGCGCACCACGTCGATAGCGACGGCCGCAGGCGCGGTTGCGGATCGGATCGCCCATGGCCGCCTCATCGTTGCAGGACATAGGTGCCGGGCGCAGCGGCCAGCGCCGGATAACCGCGCTCGGGCGCGCCCGCGCCGGGGGGCGGAACCTGCGGGCCGGAGGATTGCGCCGCCAACCAGTCCGCCCATTCGAGCCACCACGAGCCCTCCTTCTCGGCCGCGCTTTCCAGCCATTCGGCGGGAGCCAGATAGGGATCGGCCATCCGCTTCAGCGCCACGCGGAAATGCCGGTGCCCGGTGCCCGGCTCGCTGAGGATGCCGGCATTGTGGCCGCCGCCGGTCAGCACGAAGGTGATGTCGGTGTCGCAAAGCTGGTGGACCTTGTAGACCGAGGGCCAGGGCGCCATGTGGTCGCGCTCGGTTCCCACCACGAACAGCGGCACGCGGATGTTCTGCAACGCCGCGGGCCGGCCGTCGACCATGAACCGGCCGCTGGCCAGTTCGTTGTCGATGTAAAGCCGCTGCAGATATTCGGCGTGCATCCGGTAGGGCATCCGGGTCGAATCGGCATTCCAGGCCATGATGTCGAACATCGGCGTGCGCTCGCCCATCAGATAGTCGTGGACCAGCCGCGACCAGATCAGGTCGTTGCTGCGCAAGAGCTGGAAGGCCCCCGCCATCTGGTCCGCCGACAGATAGCCGCGGTTCCACATCATGCTTTCCAGGAAATGCATCTGGCTGTGGTCGATGAACAGCGCCAGTTCGCCCGGCTCGGTGAAATCCGTCTGCGCCGCCAGCAGCGTGAGCGAGGCCAGCCGGTCGTCCCCGGCATGCGCCATGGCCGCCGCAGCGATGGAGAGCAGCGTGCCGCCCAGGCAGTAGCCCGCGGCGTGGACCTTTTGTCCCGGCACGATGGCGTTGATCCCATCCAGCGCCGCCATCACCCCCAGCCGGCGATAGTCGTCCATGGTCAGGTCGCGGTCCTCGGCGGTCGGGTTGCGCCACGAGATGCAGAACACCGTATGCCCCTGCCCGACCAGATAGCGGATCAGCGAGTTCTGCGGCGACAGGTCGAGGATATAGTATTTCATGATCCAGGCCGGGACGATCAGGACCGGCTCGGGCCGGACCGTTTCGGTCGCGGGGGCATACTGGATCAGCTCGATCAGGTGGTTGCGCCAGACCACCTGCCCCGGCGTGCCGGCGACGTTGCGGCCGACGACGAAATCCTCGGTCCCGGCGGACGGCTGGCCCGCCGCCAGCCGACTGGCATCCTCCAGCCAGTTCTGGAACCCCTGCACGAAATTGGCGCCGCCGGTGGCCAGCGCCTTGCCGATCACCTCGGGGTTGCCGAAGGGATTGTTCGAGGGCGAAAAGATGTCCAGCCATTGCCGGGCGGCGAAAGAGATCACCTCCTCATGGTGGGGGGTGACGCCGGGCACCTCGCGCGTGGCATTGTGCCACCATTGCTGGTTCAGCAGGAACGCCTGCGACCAGAAACGCCATGGCTGCTTTTGCCAGCCCTCGGCCCGGAAGCGGTGGTCCCCCGGCAAGGGCTCGATGCAGGGCGGGGTGTCGGGGCACAGCCGGGCGGCGGCCATATGGGTCGCCAGCCGCTGGAGCTTGGTCATCGCCTTGTAGGCCAGTTCCAGGCGCTTGCCCGGCGCCATCGCCAGATGGATGGACCAGTCGAACACCGCCAGCGCCAGCGCCGCCGGCGACAGGCCGCCGGTCATCTGCGCGGCCAGCGCCTCGCGCATCCGGTCCATGCTGCGGAACGCTTCGAAGCCAAGGGTTCCGTCCTGTCCCTGCGGGGATTGCGGCAGGTTCTTCGTCATTTGTCCGGGTCCTCCTCTGCGCCCGCGGCCGCGCCGGCAGGCAGGCCGCCGATATGGGCGATCGTGGTTGCCAACAGGTGGTCGAGGTCGCCGCCCGCGCCCTCGCGCAGCGGCGCGATCTCCAGAACGTTGCGCAAGATGCCGACACCGGCCAGCAGCGCGGCGATGACAGCGGCCCGCATCGCCGCCGGATCGTCCAGCCGCGCCCCGAGGGGTGCGACAAATTCGCGCATGATGCAGTCGCGCACCACGCGGGACGCCGCCGGGCTGGACAAGGAATGGATGATGATGTCCAGCGGCCCGATTTCCCTGGGCGTCGCCTGCCCGTCGCGGTGGAACACCTGCGCGGACAGGTGACGGCTCAGGTCGCGCGGCTCTTCGGCCAGGACATGCTGCATTCCGGTCGAGGCCAGGACGGCCTGCGCAAACAGCTGTTCCTTGGACCCGAAGCAGCGGTGCGCATAAGCGACGTCGACACCGGCATCGGCGGCGATGTCGCGCAAGCCGGTTTCCTCGTAGGAATTCCGTGCAAACCGCTGGACCGCTGCCTGCAGAATGCGGGCGCGGACGGGAATTGCGTGCAGATCGGGGGCCGGGGCGCGGCGCATCGGGGGACTCGCGGGATCAGGTTGCCAATACCGCATTTGGTAAACTCGAACGCAGTCAACCGTTGTTGTCCTGGATCAAGGTGCGGCGCATTTTTCGCGGGCATGTCACCTCTGCCGGGATCGCAAGCAGGAGACGAGCATGGCGAATCATCGAAGGGTCGCGGGCGCGGCTGCGGCGGCAAGCCAGCCGCGGATCGAACGCCCCGGAAACGAACGGCTCCGAACCAAGAGGGTGCTGCCATGAAGTCCAATTCCAGAAGGTGGCTGCTGGCCGCCGTTGCCATCATCATCGTCGCGGGCGCCTGGCTGGCCTGGCAACGGCTGGGCGCGGCCGGCCTGCCTTCGGGACTGGCCGGCGGCAATGGCCGCATCGAGGCGGTGGAAATCGACATCTCGACCCGGACGGCGGGCCGGCTGAAGGAAATCCTTGCCGACGAAGGCGATTTCGTCGAGGCCGGCCAGCCGCTGGCCCGGATGGACACCGTCCAGCTGGACAGCAAGCGCCTGCAGGCCGAGGCCGAGCTGAAGCGGGCGCGGATCGGCGTGGACACCGCGAAGATCCAGATCCTGCAACGCGAGGCCGAGCGCGAGGCAGCCGCGGCCGTGGTCGCGCAGCGCGAGGCGCAGCTGGACGCCGCCGACCGCCGGCTGGCCCGCAGCGAGCAGCTGGCCCGGAGCAACGCGACCAGCCAGCAGGTGCTGGACGACGACCGCGCCACCCGGCAGGGCGCCAGGGCAGCAGTCGAGGCCGCGAAGGCCCAGCTGGCCGCGACCGAAGCCGGGATCAACGCCGCCCGCGCGCAGGTGGTCGATGCCGAGGCCGCCGTCGGCGCCGCCGAGGCCGCGGTCGCCAGCATCGTCTCGGACATCGACGACAGCACGCTGACCGCGCCGCGCGCCGGCCGCATCCAGTATCGCGTCGCCGAGCCGGGCGAGGTTCTGGGCGCCGGCGGCCGGGTGCTGTCGCTGGTCGATGTGGGGAATGTCCATATGACCTTCTTCCTGCCGACCTCGCAGGCGGGACGGGTGGCGCTGGGAAGCGATGTCCGCATCGTGCTGGACGCGGCGCCGCAATATGTCATCCCCGCCCGCGTCAGCTTCGTGGCCGACGTGGCCCAGTTCACCCCCAAGACCGTCGAAACCGAGGAGGAGCGCCAGAAGCTGATGTTCCGCATCAAGGCCAAGGTTTCGCCCGAATTGCTGGGCAAACACGTCCAGCAGGTCAAGACCGGGCTGCCCGGCATGGCCTATGTCAAGATCGACCCCGCCGCCGAATGGCCGACCGAACTGGCGGAAACCGTGCAATGATCCCGGCGGGGGAAGCGGGGCCGGTGGTCCGGGTTCAGGGCGTCGGCCTGTCCTATGGCAAGACCCGCGCTTTGCGGGACGTGACGCTGGATGTGCCCGCCGGCTGCATGGTCGGGTTGATCGGGCCGGACGGGGTGGGCAAGTCCAGCCTGCTGTCGCTGATCGCCGGGGCCCGCGTGCTGCAGTCCGGCCGCGTCGCGGTGCTGGGCGGCGACATTGCCGATGCCCGCCACCGCCAGGCCGCCTTTCCCCGCATCGCCTATATGCCGCAGGGTCTGGGCAAGAACCTTTATCCGACGCTTTCGGTGTTCGAGAACATCGACTTCTTCGGGCGGCTGTTCGGCCATGACCGGGCCGAGCGCGAACGCCGCATTCAGGAATTGCTGGCCCGCACCGGCATGTCGGCCTTTTCGGACCGTCCAGCCGGCAAGCTGTCGGGCGGGATGAAGCAGAAGACCAGCCTGTGCTGCTCGCTGATCCACGACCCGGACCTGCTGATCCTGGACGAGCCGACCACCGGCGTGGACCCGCTGTCCCGCCGCCAGTTCTGGCAGCTGATCGACGACATCCGCCGCGACCGGCCGGGGATGAGCGTCATCGTCGCCACCGCCTATATGGAGGAAGCCGCGCGCTTCGACTGGCTGGTGGCGATGAACGACGGGCAGGTGCTGGCGACCGGCGCGCCCGACGCGCTGTTGCAGCAGACCGGCGCCGCCAGTCTGGACGCCGCCTTCATCGCCCTGCTGCCCGAGACCGCGCGCAAGGACCACCACGAGGTCGTGATCCCGCCCCGCCCCGCCACCGCCGACCAGGACATCGCGATCGAGGCCCGGGGCGTCACCGTCCGCTTCGGCGACTTCACCGCCGTGGACAATGTCAGCTTCCGCATCCCGCGCGGGGAAATCTTCGGCTTCCTGGGCTCGAACGGCTGCGGCAAGACCACCACGATGAAGGTGCTGACCGGCCTTTTGCCCGCCAGCGAAGGCACCGCGCGGCTGTTCGGGGCCGAGGTCGATCCCGACGACATCGCCGTGCGCCGCCGCGTCGGCTACATGAGCCAGGCGTTCTCGCTGTATACGGAACTGACGGTGCGGCAGAACCTGCAATTGCACGCGGAACTGTTCGGCATAGCCGCCGGCGCGATCGGGCCGCGGATCGCGGAACTGGCCGGGCGCTTCGACCTGACCGAGGTCATGGATACGCTGCCCGACGCGCTGCCGCTGGGCATCCGCCAGCGGCTGTCGCTGGCGGTGGCGCTGATCCATTCGCCGGAAATCCTGATCCTGGACGAGCCGACCTCGGGCGTGGACCCGGTGGCGCGCGACGGCTTCTGGCAGATTCTCTCGGACCTGTCGCGCAAGGACAATGTGACGATCTTCGTCTCGACCCATTTCATGAACGAAGCCGAGCTTTGCGACCGCATTTCGCTGATGCACGCCGGCAAGGTGCTGGTCAGCGACACGCCTGCCGCCATCGTGCAAAGCCGCGGGGCCGGGACGCTGGAACAGGCTTTCGTCGCCTGTCTGGAGGAGGCGATCGGCACGCCCCCCGAAGCGCCGGCCGCAGCCCCTGCCCCGCCGGCCGGACCGGCAGCCGGGCGCGCGCCACCCGCACCTGCGCCCGCGCGGCGGTTTTTCGACCTGCGGCGCATGCTGGCCTATACCCGGCGCGAGGCGCTGGAATTGCGCCGCGACCCGATCCGGGCGACGCTGGCGATCATCGGCAGCGTGCTGTTGATGTTCGTGATCGGCTATGGCGTTAACATGGATGTCGAGGATCTCAGCTTTGCCGTCCTCGACCGCGACGACACCACCGTCAGCCGCGACTATGTGCTGCAACTCTCGGGCTCGCGCTATTTCACCGAGCAGCCGCCGATCACCGATTACGACGACATGGACCGGCGGATGCGCAATGGCGAGATCAGCCTGGCCATCGAGATCCCGCCCGGCTTTGGCCGCGACGCCACCCGCGGGCGCGCGGTCGAAATCGCCGCCTGGATCGACGGCGCCATGCCGACGCGGGCCGAGACCGTCCGCGGCTATGTCCAGGGGATGCACGCCGCCTGGCTGACCCAGAAATCGCGCGAGCTTTACGGCGACGCCGCGACGCAGGGCAATTTTCAGCTGGCCCTGCGCTATCGCTATAACCCCGATGTGCAAAGCCTTGTCGCCATGGTGCCCGCCGTCATCCCGCTGCTGCTGCTGATGATCCCGGCCATGCTGGCGGTGCTGAGCGTGGTGCGGGAAAAGGAACTGGGCTCGATCATCAACTTCTATGTCACGCCGGTGTCCAGGGCCGAGTTCCTGCTGGGCAAGCAGATGCCCTATATCGCGCTGGCCTTCCTGAATTTCCTGATGCTGGCGGCTTTCGCGGTCTTCGTCTTCCGCGTGCCCTTCACCGGCAGCTTCGCCACGCTGGTGGCGGCGGCGCTGCTGTATTCCTTCATCACCACCGGCATGGGGCTGGTCATCTCGACCTTCATCGACAGCCAGATCGCGGCGCTGTTCGCCACCGCGCTGATAACGCTGATCCCGGCGGTGCAGTATTCCGGCCTGATCGACCCGGTGTCGTCCTTGCAGGGGCTGGGGGCCTTCATCGGCCGGATCTATCCGACAACCTATTTCGTGACGATCACCCGCGGCACCTTCTCCAAGGGGCTGGACTTTGCCGACTTGGCCGGGGCCTTCCTGCCGCTGCTGATCGCCGTGCCGGTCCTGCTGGGTGCCGGCGTTCTTTTCCTCAAGAAACAGGCAAGCTGACATGAGCATGGCCAATGTCCTGAAACTGGGGATCAAGGAGCTGCGCCGGCTGATGCGCGACCCGGTGCTGCTGGTGCTGATCGTCTATGCCTTCTCGCTGGCGATCTATACCGCGGCCAAGGCGATGCCGGAAACGCTGAACCAGGCCGCCATCGCCATCGTGGACGAGGACCAGTCGCCGGTCTCATCCCGCATCATCACCGCCTTCTACCCGCCCTATTTCGTGCCGCCGCACCTGATTACGGCGCAGGAAATGGACAGCCGGCTGGACGCGGGAACCGACACTTTCGCGCTGAACATCCCGCCCGATTTCCAGCGCGACCTGCTGGCCGGGCGCGTGCCCACCATCCAGCTGAACGTGGACGCCACCCGCATGAGCCAGGCCTTCAGCGGCGGCGGCTATGTCCAGTCCATCGTCACCAGCGAGATCAGCGAATTCCTGGACCGCCATCGCAGCCAGGCCACCGTGCCGGTGGCGCTGAACCTGCGCGCCCGCTTCAACCAGGAACTGAACAAGGGCTGGTTCGGCGCCATCTCGAACGTGATTTCCTCGGTCACCATGCTGTCGATCATCCTGACCGGCGCCGCGCTGATCCGCGAACGCGAGCATGGCACCATCGAACATCTGCTGGTGATGCCCGTCACGCCGACCGAGATCATGGTCAGCAAGATCTGGTCCATGGCGCTGGTGGTGCTGCTGGCCTCGGGCTTCGCGCTGGTCTTTGTCGTAAAGGGCGCGCTGGCGGTGCCCGTACAGGGCTCGATCCTGCTGTTCCTGGCCGGGGCGGCGCTGCACCTGTTCGCCACGACCAGCCTGGGGATATTCCTGGCTACGGTCGCCGGGTCCATGCCGCAGTTCGGGCTGCTGCTGATGCTGGTGCTGCTGCCGCTTCAGGTGCTGTCGGGCGGCGTCACGCCGCGCGAGAGCATGCCCGAGGTCATCCAGACCATCATGCTGGCCGCGCCGAACACGCATTTCATGATGCTGTCGCAGTCGATCCTGTTCCGCGGCGCAGGGCTTGGCGTGGTGTGGCCGCAGTTCCTGGCGCTGTTCCTGATCGGGCTGGTGCTGTTCCGGTTCTCGTTGCACCGGTTCCGCAGCTTTTTGCGCTAGGTCAGGACTTCGGTAACGGGGTCGTCCCAGTCAAGCGGTTTTGCGCATACGGGATGTGCCGCCGGAGCGCGCGGTCTTGTTCTTTGAGAAAGTGATCTGCTTCCCTGTTCGGCAGCCTTCGCCTGAGATCGACCCGGGTGCATGCTTCGGTCCGTGGTCAGCGCTGTGGCTGCCAACATGATGCTGGTTCAATGCAATTCCGATGTGCCCATCTCATTGGCGTGCTCGATACGATCGGCATCAGTCCTGAGCACGGCATCACCGGAACCGCGTCCCGTGGGGACCTCGAAGGCCCGCGATCAGGCGGGCAGCAGTCTGGAATCTGTGTCTTCAGCCGGCATGAAGCACGGGAATGTCAAAACGGAAGTCGGTGTCATCCTTCCACATCCGGTGCAGGATCACGGCGATGCGGCGGGCCAGCGCAACCATCGCGCGCTTGGCACCCCGACGGCGCGCAAGTTTTGCCGCCCAGGTTCGCAGCCAGCTCGCCCGTCCACGATGCATCATGACGGTTGCGGCCTGGCACAGCGCGCGTCGAAGGTTGACGTCGCCTGCCTTGGTGATCCCGCCCGAGATGTCGCGCTCGCCCGACTGGTTGCGAGACGGCGTCAGGCCGACCCATGGTCCGACCTTCTTCGAGGATGTGAAGCGGGCGGGATCATCGACAGCGGATCGATAGGTCAACGCCACGACGGCGCCGATCCCGGGCATCGACATCAGCCGACGACAGACCGGATCTTCCTGGGAGAGTTGACGGACATTGCGTTCAAGACCCGCCAGCTCTCGCCGCAGCGCCGCGCGCGCGCGAAGCATGGGTTCGGTTGCCGCTTCCAGCATCGGGTTGCCCGCCGCCAGTTCGCGGATACGCTGTTCGAACCTGCCGCGGGATATGGTGCCAACCTTGAGCCCGAAGTTCCGCAGCAGCCCGCGCAGTGACATTTCCAGCGTGATAAACCCTTGTTGCACAGCCTTACGAGCGCTGAGCACCGCTCTAACCTCCTGTGCAGACACCGATTTGCAATGAACGGGTCGGAACCAACCAAGATGAATCAGACGTGCAATACCCTCTGCATCCCGCCGGTCCGTCTTGATCGGCATGGCCTTCAGGGCGCCTTTTACCTGTCTGGTTTCCATTAGAACGACAGGTAGTCCCGCATCTGACAACCCGCGATGCAGCCACTGCGACAAGGGGCCAGCCTCAAGCCCGACGGCGGCAATTGCGCCGTCCTGGTCGCAGATCCAGCACGACAGCGCTTTGGGCTCGCTGGCCACCTGCGCCTCCTTCACGATCTTCCCATGCTCGCTGATCACGCAGATCGCGGTCTTCTCCAGCGACACATCCAGCCCGACAAACAGCTTCATCCCGCAGTCCTCCATGTAGATCCGATACGGGAATGGCGCCAGCTTGCCCTCAATCTTGCAACGGTAACGGGCGGGTCGCGACGCAGGCCCCGTTACGGCATCTCGTTCACGTGTCATAGCCAGAACATGACGGTTGCGGCGAGAGCGACGGCAGACAGGAAGACCCCTTCGGGCACGCGCGCAGATCGCTTCGCGGAACCGCGCGCCGCCGCCTCTGGTGCAGTCGCGGATTGCAGCCTATGCAACCGCTATGAGCAGCCCTGCCGATCCCGACAGCGATTCCCCCCGTGGCCTGGTCCTGGTGATCCTGACCTATGTCCTGTGGGGCTTTCTGCCGCTTTACATGAAGGCGCTGGCGCATGTGCCGCCGATCGAGGTCGTCGCCCATCGGGTGATCTGGTCGCTGCCCATCGCGGCGGCGGTGCTGATCTGGCAAGGGCGCGCGGCCGAGGTGATCGCGGCCCTGCGCACGCCGCGCCTGCTGGCCATGGCGGTGCTGACGGCCATGCTGATCTCGGCCAACTGGCTGATCTATGTCTGGGCCATCGCCAACGATCACGCGATGGAGGCGGCGCTGGGTTACTATATCAATCCCCTGTTCAGCGTCTTCCTGGGGGCGGTGCTGCTGAAGGAGCGCCTGGGCCGGACGCAGCGCATGGCCATCGCGCTGGCGGCGGCCGCGGTCGTCATCATGACCGTGCAGGCCGGCCGCCTGCCGCTGGTGGCGCTGGGGCTGACCCTGTCCTGGGGCATCTACGCCTATTGCAAGAAGAGCCTGCCGCTCGGCCCCAACCAGGGCTTCACGCTCGAGGTCCTGGTGCTCTGTCCCTTTGCGGCGGCCATCCTGCTGTGGCTGGCGCTGACCGGGCAGTCGCATTTCGGCGTGGGTTCGGGCGCCGACACGCTGCTCTTGCTGGGCTGCGGCGTGGTCACGGCGGTGCCGCTGATGCTCTATGCCAATGGCGCCAAGCTGGTGCGGCTGTCCACCGTCGGCATCCTGCAATATATCGCGCCGACGCTGATCTTTCTCTGCGCGGTGCTGGTCTTCGGCGAGCCGTTCGACCAGTCGCGGCGGATCGCCTTTCCGCTGATCTGGGCGGCACTGGTGCTGTATTCCCTGGGGTTGTGGCGGCAATATGGTGCCGCGCGCCGCAAGGCCAGGGTGACCGGCCGGATGCAATAGGCCGGCTCCGTCGTCGTGCCGGACTTGCGGTAGGACCGGCGGCACATTCCGGCGAGCCGTCTCTCGCGCCACATATCCCCGATAGAGAAACCGGTCAGCATGAAGCTCGGAGGTGACCGGTAATCGTCAGGTGCGGAGGTTCACGGTGCAAGCACCCACCGGATGACCATGGCCACAAGGCCAAGGGTCAGGACGCTGGCGGTCCAGATCGCGGCCATCCAGGCCAGCCGCTTCCACAGCGCAGCCTCGCCCGCCATCAATGGTAGCCGTGCGTTCCGACCTTGCCGCGGAACACCCAATAGGCCCAGCCGGTATAGGCCAGGATGATCGGGATGATGAACACGGCGCCGGCCAGCATGAAGGACTGGCTGCGCGGCGGCGCGGCCGCGGCCCAGATCGTCACCGAGCGCGGCACCGCATAGGGAAAGATGCTGATGCCCAGCCCGATGAAGCACAGCAGGAACAGGGCAAGGAGCATCAGGAAGGGCAGCCGCTCGGCCCCGGCGGCCAGGCTGCGCAGCAGCACGAAGGCGCAGATCGCGACCAGCAGCGGCACCTGCGCCGTCAGCAGCACGCCCGGGACGTCGAACCAGCGCCGCCAGTAGTCGTAATTCAGGAAGGGCGTCGCGGCGCTGACCGCGATCAGCATGGCGATCATGGCCGGGACAAGCAGATGCACCATGCGACGGGCGTGGCTCTGGGCGCCGCCCTCGGTCTTCCAGTTGAGCCAGGCCGCGCCGAGCGCCGCATAGCCCGTCAGCAGCGCCACCCCGGTCAGCAGGCTGAACGGGCTGAGCCAGTCCAGCCAGCCGCCGGCATAGGCACCCTCCCGGACCCGGATGCCCTGCAGGATGGCGCCAAGCGCGATGCCCTGCGACAGCGCCGCCACCACCGAACCGGCGGTGAAGGCCAGATCCCAGAAGGCACGGTGGCGGGGATCGCGCCAGCGGAATTCGAAGGCGACGCCGCGAAAGATCAGGCCCAGCAGCATGGCGATCATCAGCGGATAGGTCGCCGGCAGGATGATGGCATAGGCCAGCGGAAAGGCCGCCATCAGCCCTCCGCCGCCCAGCACCAGCCAGGTCTCGTTGCCGTCCCAGACCGGCGCGATGGAGTTCATCGCTTGGTCGCGCTCTTCGCCGACCTTCAGCGTCGGGAACAGGATGCCGATGCCCAGGTCGAACCCGTCCATGACCACATAGGCGAAGACCGCAAAGCCGATGATCAGCGCCCAGACGACGGTCAGGTCGATGCTTTCCATGTCAACGCTCCATGCTGGCGGTGGCGGGCGCGGGGGTGATCCCGGCGGCGCGCTGCGGCTGGGGCGGTGGCTCGGTCTCGTCCGGTTGCGGCGGCTTGGCCATCAGGCGCAGCAGGTAATAGATCCCCGCCCCGAAGGCGAAGAAATAAACGACGACGAAGGCGATCAGCGAGGTCGCGACGGCGGGCGCGGCCAGCGGCGAATGCGACTCGGCGGTGCGCAGCAGGCCATAGACGGTGAAGGGCTGGCGGCCGACCTCGGTGGTGATCCAGCCCGCGATCACGGCGACGAAGCCCGCAGGCCCCATGACCAGCGCCGCCCGGTGCAGCCAGCGCCAGTCGTAAAGCCCGCCGCGCCAGCGCGCGAACAGGCTCCAGAGCCCCAGCCCCAGCATGGCGAAGCCCAGACCGACCATGATGCGGAAGGACCAGAAGACGATGGCCACTGGCGGCCAGTCCTCGCGCGGGAAATCGCTCAGCCCCGGCAGGGCGGCGTTCGGATCGTGCTTCAGGATCAGCGAGCCGAGCTTCGGCACCTCGACGGCGTAATCGACGCGCGCGGCCTGGCTGTCGGGCAGGCCGAACAGGATCAGCGAGGCGCCCTCGGGGCTGGGCTCGTAATGGCCCTCGATGGCCAGGATCTTGGCGGGCTGGTGCTCCAGCGTGTTCAGCCCATGCGCGTCGCCGACCAGGACCTGGATCGGCGCGACGATGGCCGCCATCCACATCGCCATCGAGAACATCTTGCGCGCACCGGGATTGGCGCGGTCGCGCAGCAGGTGCCAGGCCCCGACCGCGCCCACCGCCAGCGCCGTGGTCAGATAGGCGGCGATGACCGTATGCACCAGCCGGTAAGGGAAGCTTGCGGTGAAGATGATGGCCCACCAGGACGGCCCCGGCACGAACTGCCCCTGTTCGGTAAGCAGATGGCCCGCCGGGGTCTGCATCCAGCTGTTCGCCGCCAGGATCCAGGTGGCCGAGATCAGCGTCCCCAGCGCGACCATGCAGGTGGCCAGGAAATGCAGCCCCTTGCCGACCTTGTTCATCCCGAACAGCATCACGCCCAGGAACCCCGCCTCGAGGAAGAAGGCCGTCATCACCTCATAGGCCATCAGCGGGCCGATCACCGGCCCGGCCTTTTCCGAAAAGACCGACCAGTTGGTGCCGAACTGATAGGACATCACCACGCCCGACACGACGCCCATGCCGAACACCACCGAAAAGATCTTCAGCCAATAGCGGAACAGGTTGGCATAGACGCCCCTGCCCGTGCGCAGCCACAGCGCCTCGAGCACCATGAGATAGCTCGCCAGCCCGATCGAGAAGGCCGGAAAGACGAAGTGGAACGAGACCGTGAAGGCGAATTGCACGCGGGCCAGGACGACGGCGTCCAGATGTTCAAGCATGGCTGTCCCTCCGGGGGATCGGGTGGCGATGCGAACGGGAATGGATTTCGCGGCGGGCGTGCCGCTGATCCGGTCAATGTAATCAAGCGGCAGAAGCGGATTCGGTTCCGGATAATATCCCGCGACAGAACCGCGCGGCATCGGACAGGCGACGACCGCCAGTCCCGCCACCCGCGGGCATCGCAGCCTGCGCTGTCGCCGACCGGCCCGCCCGCCGAGAGGCTGACGGCCGAGACGGTGCGGTCTTCGCGCGCGAGAGCCGGCACCGCCGACCCGACCTCGGGCAGGCCGATGCTGCTGCCGACGGGCGGCACGCGGCGCCCCGGGGGCCGGGATCAGCCCTGCCGCGTCGGGTCGAAGCGCAGCAGGCGAAGGGCGTTCAGCGTCACCAGCACCGTCGCCCCGGTATCGGCCAGGATGGCGATCCAGAGCCCGGTGATGCCCAGGATCGAGGTGACCAGGAACACCGCCTTCAGCCCCAGCGCGATGCCGACGTTCTGGCGGATATTGCCCATGGCCGCCCGCGCCAGCCGGATCAGCGCCGGCACGTCCTCGACCCGGTCGCGCAGGATCGCCGCATCGGCGGTTTCCAGCGCCACGTCGGTGCCCGAGCCCATGGCGACGCCGACGCCGGCCTGCTTCAGCGCCGGGGCATCGTTGATGCCGTCGCCGATCATCATCACGCCCGCCTGCGCCTGCAGGCTGCGGATGGCGTCGAGCTTGTCCTCGGGCAGCATTTCGGCGCGGAAGTCGATGCCCAGCTGGTCGGCGATGGCCTCGGCGGTGCGGGGATTGTCGCCGGTCAGCATCAGGGGCGCGATGCCAAGCGCGCGCAGCTGCGCCATGGCCGATGCGGCATCGGCGCGCGGCTCGTCGCGCAGCGCGATCAGGCCCAGGGGTGCGGCCTCGCGGAACACAGCGACCACGGTCTTGCCCTGCGATTCCAGGGCGGCGGCCCGGGCGGCATGCGCGGGGGCGATGCCGCCCGCCGCCTGCGCGTGGCGGGGCGAGGCCACCCAGGCCAGGCTGCCCCCGACCCGCGCCTCGGCGCCCTTGCCGGGCAGCGCGCGCGCCTCGGCGGCCGGCGGCGGGGCGACACCGGCGGCCTCGGCCCGCGCCAGGATCGCCCGCGCCAACGGGTGGCTTGAGCCCGCCTCGACCCCGGCCGCGACCGCGAGCAGCTCGGCCTCCGAAACGCCAGGGCCCGGCAGCAGGTCGGTGACCTGCGGCTTGCCATGGGTCAGCGTGCCGGTCTTGTCGAAGGCGACGCGGCTGACCCCGGCCGCCGCCTCGATCACCGCCCCGCCCTTCATCAGCAGCCCCTTGCGCGCCCCCGCCGACAGCGCCGAGGCGATCGAGGCCGGGACCGAGATCACCAGCGCGCAGGGGCAGCCGATCAACAGCAGCGCCAGGCCGCGATAGACCCAGGTGCCCCAGTCCTGGCCCAGGGCCAGCGGCGGCAGCAGCATGACCAGCCCGGCCAGGGCGACGATGGCCGGCATGTACCAGCGGCTGAAACGATCGATGAAACGCTCGGTCGGGGCACGGGCCTCCTCGGCCTCCTCGACCAGGCGGATGATGCGGGCGATGGTGTTATCGGCTGCCTCGCGCCCGACGCGCAGGCGCAGGGCGGCCTCGGTGTTGATGGCCCCGGCGAAGACCGCGTCGCCGGGGCCGCGCGTCACCGGCACGCTTTCGCCGGTGACCGGGCTTTCGTCGATGCCGCTGCTGCCTTCGACGATCTCGCCATCGGCGGGGATGCGGTCGCCGGGCCGGACCAGCACGGTCTGGCCGATGCGCAGGCTTTCGGCCGGCACCTCGCGGGTGCGGCCGTCCTGCTCCAGCAGCGCGGTCTTGGGCACCAGCGCGCCGAGAGCCCGGATGCCGTCGCGGGCCTTGCCGGCGGCGACGCCTTCGAGCAGCTCGCCGACCGCGAACAGGAAGACGACCAGCGCCGCCTCTTCGGCCGCGCCGATGACCAGGGCGCCGATGGCGGCGATGGTCATCAGGCCTTCGATGGTGAAGGGCTGGCCCATGCGCAGCGCCTGGAAGGCGCGGGCCGCGACCGGGGCGACGCCGATCAGGCAGGCGGCGAGAAAGGCCCAGTAACCGATGCGGGCCGAGCTCAGCAGCTCGACCGCCCAGGCCAGCGCCAAGAGGGCGCCGGTCAGGATCACCAGCCGGCCCTTGCCGGTGCGATACCAGGTCAGGCCGCGCTCGGCCGGGGCGTCGTGGCTGTGGCCATGGCCGGTCTCGACCTGCGGCGCGCCGTGGTCGTGGTCGTGCCCCCTGCAGCAGCTTTCCTGCGCGCCCGGCCCGTGTCGTGACGCCTCGGCGCCGCGCGGCGCGATGCGATAGCCAAGCTTGCGCACGGTTTCCTCGACCGCATCGGCCGAGCCGGCGGGGGCGAGATCAAGGCTCAGCCGCTCGGCCATCAGCGCGACGCTGACGCCGCTGACGCCGGGCAGGCGCTCCACGGCCCGGGTCACCTTCAGGGTGCAGGCGGCACAATCCATGCCGCTGACCGTCCATTCGCGCCGTGTCGTCTGATCCATCGCCGGTCTCTCCTGCCCGGCCGTTGCCGGGGCCGCTCAACTCCATCGATTCGGAAATCTAGGGGCTCTAGCAACTAGAGCTTCAAGAGGTTTCGCGGCAAAGCGGGAAAAATCGCTCCTACGGGAAAGCATGGCCGCCGCCGAGGCCGCCGATGTGACCGACCTCCTGAGCAACCGGGGCATCCTCATGCGCCACGGCCATGGAAAGCGCCGGAAAGCTGCTGGCCGGGCGACGCGGTCATGATGCGCCCTGCCCCCGTGCCGGCGCCGCCTTGACGCCGAACGCGCCGCTGACATCGGCGAGCTGCTCGTGCAACTCCTCGATCAGCTTCGCGCGCGGGCCAAGCGGGCGCTTGAGCAGGCCGATCTGGCGAAAGGCCGGCGGCTCGCCAAAGGGCAGCATGACCAGCCCCCGGCGCTCGATGGCGGCGATCCGCGGGACGACCGAGACGCCCAGCCCGTTCTCGACGCAGGCGGTGACGGCGGCGATGGTGTCCATCTCGGCGATGTCGTTCAGCGTCAGGTTCATGCGCCCCAGTTCGGACTCGATCAGCAGCGCCAGCGGCACGTTGCTGCGGAACCGCACGAAGGGATGCGCGGCCAGCATCTGCGACACCGGCATCATCGCCGTGCCGGGCGGCGCGATCAGGTAAAGCGGCTCGCGGATGAAGGGCTGCCAGCTCAGTTCGCGCAGCGAGACGCTGTTCTCGGCGATGATCGCGGCGTCCAGCCGCCCGGCGGCCACGTCCTGGACCAGATCGCCGGAATTGCCGACTCGCAGCTTGATCTTCAGCCCCGGATGCGACGCCACCATGCGCGAGATCGCCTGCGGCAGCAGTCCGATGGCGCTGGTGCGCACCGATCCGATCGAGAACGTTCCCACGATGCGCCGGCCCGAGATGGCATCGAGCGCATTTTCCGTCGCCCGCACCAGCTCGGCCGCGGCCTCGACCATCTGGTGCCCGGCCGTGGTCAGGGTCGGCGGGCGGTTTTCGCGATTGAAAAGGCTGACCCCGACTTCGGCCTCAAGCGCCTGAATCTGCTGGCTGACCGCCGAGGGCGTCAGCGAGACCTTCCCGGCCGCGCGGGCAAAGCTGCCGGTCTCGACGATGGCGAGAAGCGTCCTGAGCTGGCGTGTATCCATTTCATCCAGTTTTTCTTAATTAGATAAACAGAATTATCCGCTTTCATTTAGCATGGCAACTCTTATGAACTGTCTCCATTCTGACGCTGTCGGAGAGTGGGGGAGATGAGCGAAAATATCCTGATCACCGGGCCGAGCCTTGCGCCCGAGGCCGATGCCGTGCTGAAGAACGCCGGCTACAACCCGGTCTACCTGCCGCCCTATACCGAGGGCGAGGGTCTGCTGAAGATCGCGGCCGAAGCCCAGCCCGTCGGCATCCTGGTCCGCATGGGCCGCATCGACGAGGCGCTGTTCGCGCATACACCGAAGCTGCGCGTGATCTCGAAACACGGGGTCGGCGTCGACAACATCGACCTCGCGGCCGCCAGTGCCCGCAATATTCCCGTGGTGGTGGCGACCGGCGCCAATGCGGTCTCGGTGGCGGAACATGCCATGGCGCTGCTCTTCGCGGTGGCCAAGAAGATCCTGCCGCTGGACCGCAGCTTGCGCGAAGGCCGCTGGGAAAAGCCCGGCTTCCTGGGACGCGAACTGGCCGGCTCGACAATGGGCCTGGTGGCCTTCGGCGCCATCGCGCAGCAGACCGCGCGCTTTGCCAAAGCCTTCGGCATCGATGTCGTCGCCTATGACCCCTTCGCGCCCGACGCGCTGTTCAAGGCCGAGGGCGTGGCCCGGATCACCGATCTAGACGCCCTGCTGGCGCAAAGCGACATCGTCAGCCTGCACAGCCCGCTGACGCCCGAGACCCGCAACCTGATCAATGCCGAGCGTCTGGCGCTGATGAAGCCCGACGCCATCATCGTCAACACCGCCCGCGGCGGGCTGATCGACGAGCCGGCGCTGCTCGCGGCGCTGCGCGAGAACCGCATCGCCGGCGCCGGCCTCGACACCTTCGCCAAGGAACCCGCCGATCCGGACCATCCGTTCTGGGCCGAGCCGCGCCTGGTGGTGACGCCCCATATCGGCGGCGTCACCCGCGCTGCCAACCTGCGCGTCGGCACCGATGCGGCCCAGGCCATCGTCGACTATCTTGCGGGCAAGGAACTGCCGCGCAACCGCATCTTCAACCGTCAGCTCCTTGCCGCCGCCCCCGCGCGCGCGGCCAATTGAAGGTTCACGCCATGTCCATCGGTTTCCGCATCCTGAACCGCCAGCGCGTCGTTCCGGCCGAACTGGTCGCCCGTTTCGCCGCCCTTCCCGTGGCCAATGTCAGCGACAGCATGCACCGCACCATCGCCGCCGGCGACCGCCTTCGCAAGATCCACCGCGACGGCGTGCTGGCCGGCCCGGCCCTGACCGTCCGGTCCCGCCCCGGCGACAACCTGATGCTGCACAAGGCCATCGACCTGGCCCAGCCCGGCGACGTGATCGTCTGCGACGCCGGGGGCGACCTGACCAACTCGCTGATGGGCGAGCTGATGTTGGCCTATGCGGTCAAGCGCGGCGTCGCGGGCTTCGTGCTGAACGGCGCCATCCGTGACCTCGATGCCTTCGTGCAGACCAATCTGCCGGTCTATGCCGCGGGCGTGACGCATCGCGGCCCCTACAAGGACGGCCCCGGAGAGATCAACGTGCCCATCGCCATCGACGGCATGGTGATCGAGCCCGGCGACCTGATCCTGGGAGACAGCGACGGCGTGCTTTGCGTGCCCTTCGCCGATGCCGAGACGGTCTATGCCAAGACCGCCGCCAAGCAGGACGCCGAGCAGAAGCAGATGGCCGCGATCGAGGCGGGCACCAACGACCGCGCCTGGGTCGACGCCTCGCTGAAGCGGCTCGGCTGCGAATTCCCGGCATAACTTCGATTCAACAGGGTCGCGGCGGGAGGCTGCGACCAAAGGGAGGATATCATGAAGACCTTGCTTGCCTTGCCGCTCGCGGCAGTTCTCTCCGCCGGCTTCGCCACCACGGCGCTGGCCGACTGGCCGACCGACCGGCCGATCGAGTTGATCGTCGCCTATTCGCCCGGCGGCGGCACCGACATCATGCTTCGCACCCTGGCGCCCTATCTCGAGGCCGACCTGGGCACGCAGATCCCGGTCCTGAACCGCCCCGGCGCCTCGGGCGAGATCGCCTATACCGCGCTGTCGCAGGCCCGTCCCGACGGCTATACCCTGTCGTCGCTGAACGTGCCGGGCTTCCTGACCATGCGCATCGGCCGCAAGCTGCGTTTCGACCCGGCCGATATCTGCCCGGTGGCGCGCATCGTCGAGGATCCGGGCATGTTCGTGGTGCAGGCGGATTCGCCCTACAACTCGCTGGCCGATGTGGTGGCCTATGCCAAGGATCATCCCGGTGCGGTCTCGGTGGGCACCACCGGCGTCGGCACCGACGAGCACCTGGCGATGCTGCAGCTCGAGCAATCGGCCGGGATCAAGCTGACCGCGGTGCCCTTCGGCGGCGCCAACGAGGCCAGGACCGCGCTGCTGGGCGGTCATGTCACGCTGATCGGCCTGAACGCCGGCGAATTTGCCAGCACCGAGCCCGGCCAGATCAAGGCACTGGGCCAGTTCGGCGAGCAGCGCTCGACCCTGGCGCCCGACCTGCCGACCGCCAAGGAGCAGGGCTTCGACGTGCTCATGGCGTCCGAGCGCGGCATGGCGACGCGCTGCGACGTGCCCGAGGAGATCCGGGCCAGGCTGGCGGCTTCGGTCGAAAAGGCGCTGACCAATCCCGAGTTCCAGGAAAAGGCCAAGCAGCAAGGTCTGGCGCTGTCCTATCAGTCGGGCGCCGACTGGTCCGCGGCCATGCCGGCGCGGCTTGAGCGGTTCCAGGAGATCTTCAAGCTCATCAAGGACCGCCAGTGATGGCCGGGCCGGGTGTTCCGAACAAGGGCGACCGCCCCGACCTGCTGACGGCGGCGATTTTCATCGGGCTTGGCGCACTCGGCCTGTGGCAGACGAGCGCGCTCGATGGCGGCACGCTGGCGATGATGGGGCCGGGCTACCTGCCCCGCGTCGTCTGCGGCCTTCTGATCGCCATCGGCCTGGTCGTCGGCTTCAACGCCATGCGGCGCGAGGCGGTCGCGATCGACCCGATCAAGCTGCGGCCGGTGATCGTCATCACCCTGTCGATCGTCGTCTTCGCCTATGCCGCGACCCATGCCGGGTTCGTCCTGGCCTCGCTGTTCCTGATCATCGCGGGCTCGCTGGCCGATCCGGGCGGCAAGTGGCGCACGACGCTGCTGCTGGCCGCCGGGCTGACGCTGTTCGGTGCGCTGGTCTTTGTCTACGGGCTGGGCGTGCAAGTCCCGCTCTGGCCGTTCTGAGCCACGCCTGGGGAGGGTAAAATGAACTTCATCGACCTGCTCATGCTCGGGTTCGGCGAGGCGATGACCTTGCAGAATCTCAGCTTCTGCCTGTTGGGCGCGCTGCTGGGCACGCTCATCGGGGTGCTTCCGGGGATCGGCCCGACCGCGACCATCGCGGTCCTGCTGCCGATCACCTTCTTCCTGCCGCCGCTGGCGGGCATCATCATGCTGGCCGGCATCTATTACGGCGCGCAATACGGCGGCTCGACCACGGCGATCCTGGTCAACCTGCCGGGCGAGGCTTCGGCCGTGGTCACCACGCTCGACGGCTACCAGATGGCGCAGCAGGGCCGCGCCGGGGCGGCGCTGGCCGTGGCGGCGCTGGGGTCGTTCTTTGCCGGCACGGTCGCGACCTTCGCCATCGCCATCGCCGGGCCGATGCTGTCGCAATTCGCCCTGTCCTTCGGCCCGGCGGAATATGTGGCGCTGATGGTCTTCGGCCTGCTCGCCGCCACCATCCTGGCCAGCGGCCCGGTTCTCAAGGCCATCGGCATGATCCTGGTCGGCCTGCTGCTGGGCATGGTCGGCACCGACCAGGCCACCGGGGCCGAGCGGCTGACCTTCGGCGCGGTCGAGCTGTTCGACGGCATCGACTTTATCGTCATCGCCATCGGCCTGTTCGGCTTTTCCGAGATCATCGCCAACCTGGAACGCAGCGGCTCGGAAGGCGTGACCGTCGCACCGATCACCCGGCTCTGGCCCACGCGCGATGACTTCCGCCGCTCGTGGCGCGCCGTCCTGCGCGGCACCGGCCTCGGCACGCTGCTGGGCCTGCTGCCGGGCGGCGGCGCGACGCTGGCCTCGTTCAGCGCCTATTCGCTGGAAAAGCGCGTCTCGCGCCATCCGGAGCAATTCGGCAAGGGCGTCGTCGAGGGCGTCGCCGCCCCCGAGGCCGCCAACAACGCCGCCGCGCAATCGTCCTTCATCCCGCTGCTGACGCTGGGCATTCCGTCGAACAACATGATGGCGATGATGCTGTCGGCCTTCATGATCCACGGCATCACCCCGGGCCCCTCGGTGCTGACCAACCAGCCCGAGATCTTCTGGGGCCTTGTCGCCAGCATGTGGATCGGCAACCTGCTGCTGGTCGTCATCAACCTGCCGATGATCGGGCTGTGGGTCAAGCTGCTCAACGTGCCCTACCGCCTGCTCTATCCCGCGATCCTGCTGTTTTGCTGCATCGGCGTCTACAGCATGAACAACCGCATCTTCGACGTGATGCTGGCCGCGGGCTTCGGGCTGCTGGGCTATGCCTTCCGCAAGGCGAAATGCGAGCCAGGCCCGCTGCTTCTGGGCTTCGTGCTTGGCCCGCTGCTGGAGGCGAACCTGCGCCGCACGCTGCTGATCGAACAGGGCGACCCCTCGATCTTCGTGGAGCGTCCGATCAGCCTGGTGATGCTGATCGCCACGGTGGCGCTGCTGGCGATGATGATCTTCCCGGCCTTCCGCAAGAAGCGCGAAGAGGCCTTCCAGGAAGAAGAAGCCTGACACCGCCTCGCCGCGCAAGACCAGGCCCCGCCGGATCCGATCCGGCGGGCCTTGCCATGGAACGGCCGGGACTATGAGAAGCCCGGCTCTTCCGCCGTCGCGATCATGGCGCCATCGGCGAGGAGCCCATGGACCCGAGCAATCGCCTGCCGTCTCCAGGCAGGTGGTCGCCAGCTGCGGAATCCCGGTCGTGATCGGCGTCGCGATGTCCGCGGATTCCAAGCTGTTCCCGGACTTCGAGCCCGAGCGCCGGCGCAGGACGACCGGCTATGCCTTTCTCGCCGTGTGTCGGAACTGATTCGCCGTTTCCAAGCAGCGCAGACCCGTTTTTCAGGATGCAACGGCGGGTTGATGGCGCAGACCGAAAAGGGCTCATTCGGACAGAATGTACCAGTTTGGCCGCTCGCCCCGCCTGCTCCATGGTCAGAATGTCCGAAGATCGGGTGGCCGCATCGCGGTCGGCGGACAATGTGGCCAATCAACACATTGATATAAATCAATAAAATATTGACAGCCAGAGCCAATACGGCGTTCCTGCACTTGGGGGCATCGTCGGAAACGCTGCATGCGGGCACCGGCCGTCAGGGGAAGGGAGGAAATGATGCGTCATTCCAGCATGCCGGCAGGGCTGCCGCCAGCGGCGCCAGATGCCCGGCGGGCCACGGCCTGCCTCGATGAGCGACCCTAACCAGGGCTGTGAGCTGCATCGCGGCCGGATGTCTTTGCGGCGCCCCATACCGCAGATCTCTGGCATCTGACGGAATCGACCGGGCCGGCGGATGAAGCCGGCTTGCGGGTGATCGTTTAGGCACAACCTTCAGCACCAAGAACATCATCATGGCATACAAGAGCGACTCGGAAATCGCCTCGGAGGCGGCCAAGCTGCCGATCCGGGACGTCGCGGCAAAGCTCGGCATCGCGGTCGAGGACATGCTGCCCTATGGCCACGACAAGGCCAAGATCAGCCGGCAGTTCATCGACGGGCTGGCCGACCGGCCGCTGGGCCGGCTGGTGCTGGTCACGGCGATCAACCCGACCCCGGCCGGCGAGGGCAAGACCACCACCACCGTCGGCCTGGGCGACGCGCTGAACCGCATCGGCCGGCGCGCCTGCATCTGCATCCGCGAGGCTTCACTCGGGCCGAACTTCGGCATGAAGGGCGGCGCGGCGGGCGGCGGTCATGCGCAGGTGATCCCGATGGAGGACATGAACCTGCATTTCACCGGCGATTTCCACGCCATCACCAGCGCCCACAACCTGCTGTCGGCGATGATCGACAATCATATCTACTGGGGCAACGAGCAGCAGATCGACCTGCGCCGCGTGGTCTGGCGCCGCGTGCTGGACATGAACGACCGCGCGCTGCGGCAGATCACCTGCTCGCTGGGCGGCGTGACCAACGGTTTCCCGCGCGAGACCGGCTTCGACATCACCGTCGCCTCCGAGGTGATGGCGATCCTGTGCCTGGCGACCGACCTTGACGATCTGGGGCGGCGGCTGGGCGACATGATCGTCGCCTATCGGCGCGACAGGACGCCGGTCTATTGCCGCGACATCAAGGCGGACGGCGCGATGACCGTGCTGCTGAAGGACGCGATGCAGCCCAACCTGGTGCAGACGCTGGAGAACAACCCGGCCTTCGTCCATGGCGGGCCCTTCGCCAATATCGCCCATGGCTGCAATTCGGTGATCGCCACCGCCACGGCGCTAAAGCTGGCCGATTACGTGGTGACCGAGGCCGGCTTCGGCGCCGACCTGGGGGCCGAGAAATTCTTCGACATCAAATGCCGCAAGGCCGGGCTGAAGCCGGACGTGGCGGTGATCGTCGCCACGGTGCGCGCGCTGAAGATGAACGGCGGCGTCGCCAAGGCGGATCTGGCGGCCGAGAATGTCGAGGCGCTGCGCAAGGGCTGCGCCAATCTGGGCCGTCACATCGCCAATATGAAATCCTTCGGCGTGCCGGTGGTCGTCGCGGTCAATCACTTCGCCGGCGATACCGAGGCCGAGATCCGGGCGCTGCAGGATTATGCCAGGGCGCGCGGGGTCGAGGCGATCCTGTGCAGGCATTGGGCCGAGGGCTCGGAAGGCGCGGTCGAGCTGGCGCAGAAGGTCGTGCAGATCGCCGAGGCGGGCGGCGCGGAATTCGCCCCGCTCTATCCCGACGACCTGCCGCTGTTCGCCAAGATCGAGACCATCGCCAGGCGCATCTACCATGCCGACGCGGTGCTGGCCGATACCGCGATCCGCAACCAGCTGAAGGAATGGGAAGGCCAGGGCTATGGCCACCTGCCGATCTGCATGGCCAAGACCCAATACAGCTTCACCACCGACCCGGATCGGCGCGGCGCGCCCGAGGGCCATTCCGTGCCGATCCGCGAGGTGCGGCTGGCCGCCGGCGCCGGCTTCGTCGTCGTCATCTGCGGCGAGATCATGACCATGCCCGGACTGCCCCGGCAGCCCGCCGCCGAGGCGATCGGGCTGAACGGCGCGCGCGAGGTCGAAGGTCTGTTCTGACCGCCCGACCCTTTGCCCGTGCCAGGCGAACCAGCGGGCCTGCCCATGCTGCGGGACCGGACGCATCATCAGGAAAGGAAGACAATGAACGCCAAGATCATCGACGGCAAGGCTTTTGCGGCGACGGTCCGGGACCGGGTGGCCGGGACCGTGGAACGGCTGAAGGCGGATGCCGGCATCACCCCGGGACTGGCGGTCGTGCTGGTGGGCGAGAACCCGGCCTCCGAAGTCTATGTCCGCTCCAAGGGCAAGGCGACGCTGGAAGCGGGGATGAACTCCTGGGAGCACAAGCTGGATGCCGATACCTCGGAACCTGACCTGCTGGCGCTGATCGAGCGGCTGAATAACGATCCCGAGGTGCATGGCATCCTGGTGCAGCTGCCGCTGCCGGCGCATCTGGACCCGGACGTGGTCATCAATGCCATCGACCCGGCGAAGGATGTGGACGGCTTTCACATCTCGAATGTCGGGCTGCTGGGGACGGGACAGAAGAGCATGGTGCCCTGCACGCCGCTGGGCTGCCTGCTGATGCTGCGCGAGCATCACGGCTCGCTCTCGGGGCTGAACGCGGTCATCGTAGGCCGCTCGAACATCGTCGGCAAGCCGATGGCGCAGCTTTTGCTGGGCGACAGCTGCACGGTGACCATCGCCCACAGCCGGACCCGGAACCTGGCCGAGATCTGCCGCACCGCCGACATCCTGATCGCGGCGGTGGGCCGGCCGCGGATGATCCCCGGCGCCTGGGTCAAGCCCGGCGCCACCGTGATCGATGTCGGCATCAACCGCATCGAGAGAGAGGGCAAGACCCGGCTGGTCGGCGACGTCGATTTCGACAGCGCCGCGGCAGTCGCCGGCGCCATCACCCCGGTGCCGGGCGGGGTCGGGCCGATGACCATCGCCTGCCTGCTGGCCAATACCGTCACCGCCTGCGCGCGGGCGCATGGCCTGCCCGAACCGGAAGGGCTGACCTCCTAAGGGGGCGGCGAGCTGGAACCGAAGGAAGAAGGAACCCGCCATGAGTTTCTTCCCGATCGAACCCGCGCCCGCCCGCCTGAACCGCAGCGAGCTCGCCGTGCCCGGCAGCCAACCGAACATGTTTGAAAAGGCCGCCGAATCCGAGGCCGACGTCATCTTCCTGGACCTCGAGGACGCGGTCGCCCCGGATGAAAAGGCCGAAGCGCGCCGGAACATCATCCGGGCGCTGAACGAGATCGACTGGGGCAGCAAGACCATGTCGGTGCGCATCAACGGCCTGGATACGCATTACATGTATCGCGACGTCGTGGACGTGGTCGAACAAGCCGGCGAGCGGCTGGACCTGATCATGATCCCCAAGGTCGGCACCGCCGCCGATGTCTATGCGGTGGACATGCTGGTCACGCAGATCGAGGACGCGAAGGGCCTGAAGAAGCCCATCGGTTTCGAGCATATCATCGAGACGGCGCTGGGGATGCAGAACATCAACGAGATCGCCGCCGCGTCCAAGCGCAATGAAAGCCTGCATTTCGGCGTCGCCGATTACGCCGCCTCGACCCGCGCGCGCACCACGATCATCGGCGGCGTGAACCCCGATTACGCCGTCCTGACCGATCCCGACGAGCATGGCGGCCGCCAGCGCCACTGGGGCGACATGTGGCATTATGCCATCGCCAAGATGGTCGTCGCGGCGCGGGCCAACGGCTTGCGTCCCATCGACGGGCCCTTCGGCGATTTCTCGGATCCCGACGGCTACAAGGCCGCCGCCTATCGCGCCGCGGTGCTGGGCTGCGAGGGCAAATGGGCCATCCACCCCAGCCAGATCGCGCTGGCCAACGAGGTGATGAGCCCCTCGGCCGCCGAGGTGGACCGGGCGCAGCGCATCCTCGACGCCATGGCCCAGGCCGAGGCCGAGGGCAAGGGCGCGGTCTCGCTGGACGGGCGGCTGATCGACTATGCCTCGATCCGCCAGGCCGAGGTGCTGGTCGCCAAGGCCCGGCAGATCGCGGCGTGAGCGTCGGCCTG